>Ga0194131_10000022_pt1 | contig 225615 bp, 245 predicted proteins | sample TA2KigO120mmetaG_FD_148631 | JGI IMG/M metagenome (GOLD analysis project Ga0194131, IMG submission 148631) | Freshwater microbial communities from Lake Tanganyika, Tanzania - TA2015053 Kigoma Offshore 120m | ecosystem: Environmental > Aquatic > Freshwater > Lake | place: Tanzania: Lake...
ATGTATGGAACCAAGATCTCGAGGCTTGATTAAACCCCCTCTATTGACGAGGGTCTTGCATCAATCTTGCATGACGTGGTTCCAATTCATCTAGAGAAGTCACTCCTAGAAGTTTCATATTCCGGATGATTTGACCCTGAAGGATTGTTAGAGCTCTCTCGACTCCTGCTTGACCCCCAGCCATCAAGCCATATAAATATGCACGGCCGATATATGCGAAACGAGCCCCATGGGCTATGGCTGCGAGAATATCTAAGCCATGCGTGATTCCGGTATCGATATGAATCTCATAATCTTTGTGGAACTCTCGCTTTATCTTGGCGAGAAGATGAAGAGGTACGGGGGCGCGATCAAGTTGCCGACCTCCATGATTGGATAGTAGGACGGCATCGGCTCCCAGCTCTGCAGCAATCTCTGCATCTTCAAGATTTTGCACGCCCTTGATTATGAGATTTCCATCCCAGGTTTTTCTAATCCACTTGAAATCCTCAAAAGTCATGGTGGGGTCGAACATGGTGTCTAAGAGTTGTGCGACTGTGCCGTTCCAAGAACTCATTGATGCAAAGATGACCGGCGGAGTTGACACGAAATTGAACCACCAGGCCGGCCTAGGAATCGCATTCAAGATGGTCTTCATTGAGAGCGTGGGTGGAATTGTCAATCCATTGTAAGAATCGCGCAATCTATGACCAGCAACTGGAGCATCTACCGTTAAGTGCAAGGTCTTAACTCCGGCCCGCTTTGCGCGCTCAATAAGTTCGATGCTGCGATCGCGGTCCTTCCACATATAGAGCTGGAACCAGTTGGAGCCATTTGGCGCAGCCGCACAGACGTCCTCTATTGAGGTGGTCCCCAGCGTTGAGAGTGAGAAAGGTATTCCAAACCTTTCAGCAGCCCGCGCGCCCGCAATCTCCCCCTCGGTCTGCATCAATCTGGTGAAGCCGGTGGGCGATATTCCAAATGGAAGCTGAAAAACTTGATCAAAAACTCTGCGAGAGGTATCCACCGACGAGACATCGCGCAGAATTGCAGGGACAAATTCAATCTCTTGATAGGCGATTCGCGCGCGGTTCAAAGAACTCTCTGAGTCGGCGGCTCCATCTGTGTAGTCAAACGGTCCTATGGGGGTTCTGCGTTTGGCAATTTCGCGCAGATCCCAAATCGTAAAAGCTCGCTCGAGTCGAGCGGCTGTTCTATTGAGGCGAATCCTTCGAAACTTCATCAGTTCTCGGAGGGATCTGATGCTAGGAAATTGACGCTTCACATTCTTGGCCACCGCTTCAGTCTAGTGCCTGAGCAGGTTTTCGAGATCAATCTAATTCAATACACCGTTGGAAGCGGAAGTCGGCCGAGATTAACAATTCGGACAATCTCACTTAAAACTCTATGCACAAACGGTTCTCCCACCCAGAGATGTTTTGCATCTGCCACAGCAATTAGTTCCAGTTGTTTCAAAGCCGAGAACCGCAGGCGCGCTTCATCTGGCTTGAGGTAATCATCAAGTTCTGGAATGAGCGCAATCACAGGTCGACCATCTTCGCTCCAGAATCGCAACTGTTCTTCTGTCGTGGTTCTTAGCGGCGGCGATAGGAGAATCAATCCCTTTACTCTTGCATCGGTCGCATGTTGAAAAGCAAGATCTGTCCCGAAGGACCAACCAACGACCCATAGTTCTTTGATTTGTAATTGGTTGAAACAGTATTCGATTGCCGCGACTACATCGGCTCGTTCTGTAACGCCACCGCCGAATTCACCCTCGCTCTTACCTTGATCACTTGCAGTCCCCCGAGTGTTAAATCGGACAACGGTAATCTCAGCTAGTGCGGGTAGACGATTCGCTGCCTTCTTGTAGATATGGCTATCCATCATCCCGCCATATGTTGGAAGGGGGTGGAGGCAGAGAATTCCGTGACTTCTATCGCCGCTTATTGGCGTTGCTACTTCGCCGATGAGTCTTAGTCCATCAGATGTGATTATCGTTATGGGTTCCCGCTGCGCTGGAAGCACCGTACTCGGTCTAATCAGCGCAGGTTGACTCCTCGCTGGCATGAAGGAGAGTTTACTCTTAGCCCATGGCCGCCAAACCCAGATCAGCACGAGCGATGAAACCCGCCACTTTTGAATCGATAAATCCAGCAACTGGAGAAGTTATTGGGGTGTTTGCCCAAACTTCCGCACAGGAAGTTGATGAAGCTGTTGCTAAAGCAAGTGTTGCAAGTGAGCATTGGGCCTCGTTAAGTTTTCGAAAGCGCGGAATCATCTTGCGTGATTGGGCCTCGCTATTAACCCGCGAGATTGAAGGCAGCGCAGAGCTAATTCACCGCGAAACTGGAAAGCCCTTGAGTGACGCACGCCTTGAAGTAAGTATCGCAATTGAACATATTGGCTGGGCAGCAAAATATGCTACGAAAGTATTGGGTGATCAATCTCGCCCCTCAGGTCTACTAATGTTTAATATGGCTGCAAAAGTTCAGAGATGTCCCTTCGGAGTGATTGGAATCATCGGTCCCTGGAATTACCCCTTCTTTACCCCTGTTGGCTCAATTGCTTATGCCCTGGCTGCCGGAAATACGGTAGTTTTTAAGCCCAGTGAATTTACTCCAGCCGTTGGCGCATGGCTTGGAGAGAGTTGGAAGCCTGTTGCCCCCTTTGCAGATATCTTCACAGTAATTACTGGAGGGGCAGAAACTGGAGCAGCTCTTACAAAAGCTAATGTGGGAAAGATTTCATTTACTGGTTCAACAAAGACTGGAAAACTAGTGGCAGCAGCGTGCGCTGTGAATATGACCCCTTTGCTGCTCGAGTGCGGCGGGAAAGATGCGGTATTAATTGATCGAGATGCTGATCTAAGAAAGGCCGCTGAAGTGACGCTCTGGCATGCTATGGCTAATGCTGGTCAATCTTGCATTGCAGCAGAACGCGTTTATGTACACAAAGATGTGGCTGAGAGGTTCTCTAACTTGATCGTTGAACAAGCAGCAAAGCTGAAACCGGGTTATGAAGATGGCGCGAATTACGGCCCGGCTACTATGCCCTCTCAGCTAGGGATAGTTAAAGCTCATATCGAAGATGCTCAAAGACGTGGCGGGCGCTTCTTATTTGGTGATAAATCTGCAATTAAGGGAAGCTTTGTTAGCCCTGTTATTTTGGCTGATGTGCCTGAGGACTCAAAGGCGATCACCGATGAGACCTTTGGCCCAACTCTAGTTATCAATACTGTAAGAAATATGGATCAGGCGGTAGATCTAGCAAATAACAGCAACTATGGACTTGGTGCCGCAGTCTGGTCAAAGAAGAATGGCAAGAGGATTGCATCCCTGCTTAAGTGCGGAATGGTCTCGATTAACTCAGCTTTTTCCAATACCGCAGTTAGTTCTCTACCATTTGGTGGCATCAAAGATAGCGGTTACGGCAGGACTCACGGAGCCGAGGGCCTACTTGAGTTTACTTACCCAAGATCCATAATTAGAACCAGGTTTCCAATCCCCATAAACTTCACTACTTTCAACAGGAGCCAAAGAGCTGATCGAATCGTCATGTCTCTAACAAGAGTTCTGCATAAGCGCCGCAGGCGCTAATATCTAGGAGCGTTTCTACTCCTCTCAATATTTGGTCTTCTTTTATCCTTCTTTGCCCAACATGCGCTATGCCAATGGCGACGATATTCCACATCATGTTCAATCCAAGCAACTATATGTGGCGTTGCCATTGGAATCAATTGATCACATCCTGGGCAGCGATAGGGCTTACTTGAAGATGATCCTGTGATCTTTCGGACCGTATAGATCCCCTCGCTATGCTCCTCAATGCCCTGATGGGAGGCGGCATCACTTTCATCATCAATTTTTGCTCTTCTACCACGCTGCTTTGGTCTATTCCTCCGCGGACTCACAGGGATATTCTCTCGCAGTTGAGGCAAGATTGCCTCCGTGTCTGAAAGGCTAATAAAGATATCAATCACTTGCCTTGCCATTGCTTTGTCTTCAAGTGCATATGGCCAAGCGGATCAGGTCAAGGTCGTCGCAAAAAAAACTGCTAAGCCCATCCCCTCACCTGCCGCAAAATGGCCCCCTGAGGGTTTTAAAGGACGAGAGGGCGTTTATGCCAAGGTTCCGAGTAGCAAAGATGTAGTCGGGCTACTTTCTGCAAAGAAGACTCTTCAATCAGTAGTTAAAGCCTGCGAAGAGTTCGCATGCGGAGCAGTCTTTGTTGCCTCAGAGACGGGATGTAAATGGTGGGAAGTCAACTCCTCAGTTTTTAGGTTCGAGGCTGAGGATTTGACGAAAGAGAAAATTGGAACTCTAACTACCTATCACCGAAGCAGTGAGAAGAAAGCCCAGGCTACTATCTTCCTCATAAGTGGGGCCGAAGTAACCCCAGGAACATCAATTGGATCAATTAAGGTGACCTGTCATAGAGATGCTGGAAATAAGCCAAAGCCTGGCAATATCTACAGCCCCATAGTTGCCCCGACTCCAGCTGCTAGCCCAAGTAACTAGTAGGATTTGGTAATGCTAGGCGGAATTGATAACGCGCTATTTATCTCTTCTTTTGCCGGCTTTGCAGTGATGGGCTTGTTTATCGTCTTGCTTAAGTGGGCGTTCTCCCGTGGATCCTCGCTTGTTGAAAAGCCAAGAACGATTGGTGATGAGAGCGAATACGGATTGCTAAAAGTCGTGGCCTCGCCCACTAACTTTGTAGAAGGCGAGATGTTGCGCCTGAGATTAGTTGAGCATGGCATTAAAGCAACTCTGGCTCAAACTAAAAGCGGTCCTAGAGTATTGGCCTTCCCAGAAGAAATTAGCCTGGCTCAGGTAATACTAAAGAACTAGCGATTCTTTCCAGGAACCCAGAGCTGATCCCCGCTATCTCTGTTCTCGTATCTAGCTAGAACGAAGAGTAGGTCTGATAAACGATTTAAGTACTTGGCAGTTAACTTATTGACTCCTTCGCCAAATGAGTTTATGGCTTGCCAAGTTCTTCGCTCAGCTCGTCTTACTACTGTTCTTGCCACATGCAGATGAGCAGATGCTGGAGTTCCTGAAGGCAAAACAAAAGATTTCAAGTCAGCAAGACTTGAGTTGTAATGATCAATTTGAGCCTCAATGTAATCTACCTGCGATTCCAGAACTCTAAGTGGTTCATGTGTTGGGCTATCAACTACTGGGGTGCAAAGATCTGCGCCAACGTCAAACAAGTCATTCTGAATTCGCACCAGTAGCCTGGAAATCTGCGGATCCAATTTGGCGCTGGCTAGAACTACTCCGATGTAGGAGTTGGCCTCATCGACGGTGGCATATGCCTCAAGACGTGGGTCATTTTTAGAGGTTCGACTCATATCCCCGAGAGATGTCGTGCCATCATCGCCAGTTCTTGTATAAACACGAGTCAGATTTACCATGGGCTCACCCTAATAGAGTCGTTACGATGTAGCCACTTAAGTAAGCAGATAAGCGCAATCAAGAAGGGATAAAAGGGAGTTTATGGCCAAGCTCTATCCCATAGCCGGACAGATAAACCCCGATCGCTTCCGTGTAGTAGGTGGCGCACGATTGGTTGGTGATGTCCATATATCTGGTGCTAAGAACTCGGTTCTAAAGTTAATGGCAGTCTCACTACTTGCCCCAGGAAGCTCAACAATTAGGAATGTTCCAGACATTGCAGATGTTGCCATGATGGCAGAACTACTAGATCAATTAGGTTGCAAGGTTTCCCGAGACTTGGAAGCAAAGAGCATCACGATTGAAGTTCCCGAGGTCCCAGGTTATCGCGCAGAATATGAATCGGTAAGAAAGCTTCGAGCATCAATAAATGTTTTAGGTCCATTAGTTGCAAGACTTGGAAAAGCCGAAGTCGCACTTCCTGGCGGTGATGCCATCGGCTCTAGAGGACTTGATTTTCATACTAAAGGCTTAGTTTCACTTGGCGCTAAGGCTCACAACGAGCATGGATACATCATCGCAAGCGCTCCTGATGGCCTCGTTGGAACAGAGATTGAACTTGAGTTCCCAAGCGTTGGTGCCACTGAAAACATTATGAGCGCAGCAGTGCTGGCCTCAGGGGTTACTAAACTTGAAAATGCCGCTAGAGAGCCAGATATTGTTGATGTCGGAAACTTCTTAATCGCTTTGGGAGCTAATATCCAAGGCCTTGGCACTTCCACGATAACAATTACTGGAGTCAAATCACTTAAAGGTGCTAGCCATTCTGCAATTGCCGATCGCATAGTGACTGGAACATGGGCATTTGCAGCGGTCATGACCCAAGGTGATATCAAAATCCACGGGGCAAAGCCTGAACATCTTGAGCTTGTCCTTGAGAAGCTAGTTTCAGCAGGTGCGGTGATCACCAGTATTGCCGATGGAATGAGAGTGAAAATGGATAGAAGGCCAAGTGCCATTGATGTGGCAACTCTTCCTTTCCCCGGATTTCCTACAGATCTTCAGCCTTTTGTTATTACCTTAAATGCCATCGCAGAGGGTGATTCCTTGGTAACCGAAAACGTCTTTGAAGGCCGCTTTATGTTTGTTAATGAGCTGCTTCGCTTAGGTGCCAAGATCCGAGTTGATGGCCACTACGCCTCAATTACTGGAATAGAACACCTCTCATCAGCCCCAGTAGTTGCTCCCGATATCAGGGCAGGTGCTGGATTAGTGCTGGCAGGGCTAGTAAGTGATGGGGTTACTTTCGTCGAAGGCGGCCATCACATAGATCGTGGCTATCCTAATTTTGCCGAGCAACTAACGGCACTTGGGGCCGACGTGACCAGGGTTGATTAAGGCTTAACCCACATCAACCTTAGTAATCGTTCCCGATCTAATCGAGACAGTGACTCTGGTATTTGAATAATCTTGTGTGAGCATGAAGTCCTCACCGTCTCGCGCAGCGACTCGATAGGCCCAAGAATTCGCTGCTGCGCAAACCTCTGCTGCCAGCTCACTCATGGAGACCAGTTGATTCGCCCTACTATTTGTGATCATTTCTTCATTCTCTATAGAAACTGGGCATTGACCAACGTCACTTCCCGCCTCCAGAAAATCGCCTCTGGTTTCATTTTGGCCGATAGCTATAACTACTGCTGATTTCATCTTCGCCCTGGCAGTGATGGAGTAAATACCTGCCTCAGCGCTTTGAGAAACTCTTGAAAGAAAGAAGTAATTCTTCTTGCCATAAGGTTCATAGAAAGATGTTCTCTCGTTGATCTTCATAGCAATCCTCTTGCCAGAGGGGCTAGTGATTGTGATAACTGGAAGAGATGAACTCCTTAATCTACTTGTAGGGGTTCTATCTAGTATCAGATACTCAGCCTTGAGCCTCTGACCCCCTTTGAGGGCAAAACGAACGCTGCGCTTGTCATTTGCCTTGGCGAAGTCAGCATAGACCGCAAACGAGATGGTGCCATCAAGCAGAATCGGGCTCTTGGCAACTGTGTTATGCGAGGTCTTGAGATTGACTGGGTAATGCCCAAAGGCAGGCCGGGCGCCAAGTAATAGCACAAGGGCTGCAAGAATTACACTACTGCGTCGCACTCTCACCTAAAACTGAAATACGATTATAGGCAACTGAGATAAAGCCGCCACTAACTTCAAACTCCTGCAAGCTTGCATCAAGGCCTTTGATTCTTACCTTGCCATCTACTAAGACCCCAAAAAGTGGTGCGTGATCAACTAGGATCCCGAGATCACCCTCTAGGGTTCGAGCAAAGAGTGAGATCGCTTTGCCAGAGAAGACTCGCTTCTCTGGCGTTACGAACTCAACGGTTAGAGTTTTCTCTGACATCTTCTACTTCTTCGCCAATTCTGCGGCTTTACGTTCGACATCCTCTAGACCGCCGCACATGAAGAAGGCCTGCTCTGGAATATGGTCATAATCTCCATTTGCCACCGCATTAAATGCTGCGATGGTTTCTGTAAGCGGAACAAATGAGCCATCAAGGCCGGTAAAGACCTTGGCAACGAATGTATTCTGAGATAGGAAGCGCTGGATACGACGAGCGCGACCGACCAGGATGCGATCTTCTTCAGAAAGTTCATCAATACCAAGGATGGCGATGATGTCTTGAAGATCTTTATATCTCTGCAAGATCTGCTTAACGCGGTTTGCTACTCGGAAGTGATTCTCGCCGATATATCTAGGGTCAAGAATGCGCGAAGTTGAATCAAGTGGATCCACCGCAGGATAGATGCCAAGTTCTGAAATCGGGCGAGATAGAACTGTTGTGGCATCAAGGTGGGTGAATGTGGTGTGTGGAGCAGGGTCAGTGATGTCATCGGCTGGAACATAAATAGCCTGCATCGAGGTAATGGAGTGTCCTCTGGTTGAAGTAATACGCTCCTGAAGCACGCCCATTTCATCAGCCAGAGTTGGCTGATATCCCACAGCTGATGGCATACGGCCAAGCAGAGTTGAAACTTCAGATCCTGCTTGTGTAAAGCGGAAAATGTTATCGATAAACAAAAGCACATCCTGCTTCTGCACATCACGGAAATACTCGGCCATTGTTAGAGCTGAAAGCGCCACACGAAGACGCGTTCCAGGTGGCTCATCCATCTGACCAAAGACTAGAGCTGTCTTATTGATAACTCCGGTCTCTGTCATTTCCAAAAATAGGTCGTTACCCTCGCGAGTACGCTCACCAACGCCGGCAAACACCGAAACGCCCCCGAAGTTCTCAGCAACGCGATAGATCATCTCTTGGATGAGAACCGTCTTACCAACGCCAGCGCCACCAAAGAGACCGACCTTTCCACCCTTCACATAAGGAGTGAGTAGATCGATAACTTTGATTCCGGTTGCAAACATCTCAGTCTTTGATTCAAGTTGATCAAAGGCAGGGGCACTTCTATGAATTGGCCAACGTTCTTTGATTTCAAGAGATGAGGTTGGCACATCAAGTGATTCACCGAGGGCGTTAAATACATGGCCCTTGGTCACTTCCCCGACTGGAACAGAGATTGCAGATCCGGTATCACTTACCTCAACGCCGCGGACCATTCCATCAGTTGGTTGCATTGAGATAGCGCGCACCAAGTTATCGCCGATGTGTTGGGCGACTTCTAGCGTTAGCTTTCTTGATTCACCACCGAGCTTTACTTCCACGTTTAGCGCGTTATAGATCGCAGGCATCGAATCTGCTGGAAATTCGATATCAACGACCGGTCCAATTACGCGCGCTACGCGTCCGGTTGCTGTCTTAGTTGTCATTATTGGCTCCCTGCGCTGGCTGAGGCGAGCGCATCTGCGCCGCCGACGATTTCACTGATTTCTTGCGTAATTTCGGCCTGGCGGGCCGCGTTTGCAAGTCTGGTCAACGACTTAATTAGCTCATCAGCATTATCTGTTGCTGACTTCATCGCGCGGCGCCTTGCTGCATGCTCGGAGGCTGCCGATTGCAGTAGGGCGTTATAGACGCGCGATTCGATATAGCGTGGCAGAAGAGCATCGAGAACTTCTGCGGCATCTGGCTCAAACTCATACATCGGCAGTAGCCCTGCAGGAGCAGGACCCTCTGCCTCGACAACTTCTAGGGGAAGCATCCGCTTGTTCATGGCAATCTGAGTGATCATTGATCTAAATTCGGTGTAGACAATATGCAGTTCGTCAACGCCATTAACATCGACTTGAGCATCGGCGATAAAGGCCGAGATCAGCTCATCAGAGATGGCCTTGGCATGGGCGTAGGTGGGATTATCGGAGAAACCAGTCCAAGAGTTCTTGATCGGACGTTTACGGAATTTGAAGTAATTAACCGCTTTTCTTCCCACTAAATAGGTATTGACTTCCAAGCCACGCTCTTTAAGAGTGATGACCAGGCCATCTGCCTCTTTTATGGCACTAGATGAGTAAGCACCAGCCATACCTCTATCTGCAGTAATAATCAATACTGCTGCTCTTTTAAGGGTAGCCGATTCAGTCGTTAGTGGGTGATCGGTATTTGAGAATGTGGCAACTGCGCTCACCGCACGCGTTAATTCATTCGCATATGGCGTCGATGCTGCTACTCGTTGCTGCGCTTTGATGATACGCGATGCCGAGATTAACTCCATGGCACGAGTGATCTTTTTAGTCGCTCTGATCGAGCGAATGCGTCTACGATAGATGCGTAGTTGTGCGCCCATTTAGCTACTTCTTATATTTCGTAATCTGCTCGGTGCCATCGCTACCTTCAGCTTGAGCAGGGGCTTCATTGACGGCAGCATCTGATGATGCAGCAAATTGCTCTTTGAAGGAATTGATTGCTGCGCTCATTTTGGCAACTGTGTCATCGCTCAGTTCTTTGCTCTCAGCGATTACATCAAATATGCCCTTATGTTTGCGTCCCACGTAATCAAGAAACTCTGATTCAAAGCGGCGAATATCAGCAACGGCAACTGAATCTAATTGTCCAGTCGTTCCTGCCCAGATGGAAACGACCATTCTCTCTAGCGAGAACGGGGTGTATTGCTGTTGCTTTAGTAGCTCTACCAAACGACCACCGCGCCCTAGTTGTGCCTTTGATGCCGCATCAAGGTCTGAACCAAAGGCCGCGAATGCCTCTAACTCACGAAACTGGGCAAGATCAAGACGTAGACGACCGGCAATCTTCTTCATTGCTTTAGTCTGAGCAGAACCACCAACGCGAGAGACTGAGATACCAACGTTGATGGCAGGGCGAACGCCTGAGTTAAAGAGATCGGTTTCAAGGAAGCACTGTCCATCGGTAATTGAAATAACGTTTGTTGGAATGAAGGCCGAGATGTCATTACCTTTTGTCTCGATGATTGGAAGACCGGTCATTGAGCCGCCACCCATCTCATCAGATAACTTTGCACAGCGCTCTAGCAGACGTGAGTGTAAGTAGAAGACATCGCCAGGATATGCCTCGCGCCCTGGTGGACGACGAAGCAATAGCGAAACTGAGCGATAAGCCTCTGCTTGCTTGGAGAGATCATCGAAAACAATTAGTACATGTCCCCCGCCATACATCCAGTGCTGACCAATAGCAGAGCCGGTGTATGGAGCTAGATACTTAAAGCCTGCTGGATCTGATGCTGGTGCTGCAACGATTGTGGTGTACTCCATCGCTCCGGCTTCTTCCAGCGCACCTTTAACAGATGCGATAGTTGAACCCTTCTGACCAATTGCTACATAAATACATTTAACTTGTTTCTTCTTATCGCCACTCTTCCAGTTATCACGCTGATTAATGATGGTATCGACTGCAACCGCAGTCTTACCGGTCTGGCGATCACCGATGATTAGCTGGCGCTGTCCGCGGCCGATAGCGGTCATAGCGTCGATAGCTTTGATTCCGGTAGCAAGCGGTTCCTTGACTGGTTGACGTTGCACAACAGAAGGCGCCTGAAGTTCAAGTGCACGAGTCGCCTCTGCCTTAATCTCGCCTTTGCCATCGATTGGACGTCCCAGTGGGTCGACAACGCGACCGAGGAAGCCATCTCCAACTGGGACAGAGAGAATCTCGCCGGTGCGACGGACAGTCTGTCCTTCTTCAATGCCACTGAAATCTCCAAGTACAACAACGCCAATCTCGCGCACATCGAGGTTGAGTGCGATACCGAGGGTGCCATCATCGAACTTGAGCAACTCATTGGTCATAGTTGAAGGAAGTCCTTCAACGCGAGCGATGCCATCGGCTGCTTCAACAACAGTTCCGATTTCATCACGGGACGCAGCGCCTGGTTCGTACGACTTAACGAAGTTCGCTAAGGCATCACGAATCTCTTCAGGTCGAATCGTAAGTTCCGCCATGATTTATCTCCCTATCCCGCGAGCGCTCTGCCCACGTCTGCTATACGACTTGCAATAGTTGCATCAATCAATTCATCTCCAAAACGAATAGAAACTCCACCAAGTACTGCCTTATCTATCTCTAAATTGACTCGAACTGGTTGGCCAATCTTCTCTGCTAATACGGATTCAAGCTTTTTCCGTTGAGTAACTGAGATAGGGACTGCTATCCGTACAAAAGCTACGAGGCGCTCACGACGCGCCGCAATAGCAGCTTGGTAGTAGGACATCGTGCTCTCTATATTGCGACCACGAAGACCAGAAGCAATATGATTTAGTAAACGCGATGTAGATGCCGAAACTTTTCCTCTTATGAGTGATGTAATCAAGGATTGTTTTGCCGCAGGTGAAAATATTGGAGAACTCAAGCTCTGTCTCAATTCACTATTACTTGCGATAATTCGAGAAAGAACAAATATTTCCTCTTCGAGCCGATCAAGCTCCTCGACCATGTTTGCTGCACTAGTCTCAGTCTCTATCGCGAGCTGTTCCAAAACATTTGAAAAATCAGCTGGACTAGACCAACGCATCTTTGTTAGCTCTTGAAGTAATTCTATGGCTGCACCAGAAAACTTATTCTTAAGAAGAGTTTGCACCAGCGCTGACTTGTCTTCTTTATCTCGGGCTGGGTCAGTAAGCCCCCTGCGAAGTGCGGCAGAACTGTCTAGTACTTGAACTATCGCGAAAATATCGTTGGAAAATGCAACGACATCGATTGGAGTTTTGAGAATATTATCCAGCAGAACTCTAGCCTGTGCTCTAGACTCGCGACTGGCACCAACTAATTCTCTTGCAACTTTCATCAATTACTCTTCTCGAAATCAGAGAGGAATCGATCGATAATTCTGGTCTGCCGGACTTGATCATCAAGTGCTTCACCCACAATTTTGGATGCCAGTTCAGTCGCTAGCTTTCCCACTTCGTTACGCAATTGAATTATTGCCTGTTGGCGCTCTGTTTCAATAGAAGCTTGTGCAGCAGCTGTAATTCGGGACGTTTCCTCCAAGGCTCGAGCTCGCATATCTTCAATAATTGCAATTCCTTGAACTCGTGCTTCCTCACGGATAGTTTGTGCTTCACTCCTAGCATTAGCTAATTGAGCTTGATATTGTGCCAGTGCTTTGGCTGCGTCTTCTTGAGCACGCTCGGCCTTAGCAATCCCGCCCTCGATTGCAGCAGTTCTTTCGGAGAAGATCAATTCAAAACGAGGCACCACTTTTCTTGAAATAAGAAAAAGTAAGATTCCGAAAGCTATAACACCAACAAAGATTTCGGAGGGATGCGGTACTACGGGGCTTGGTCCCTCTTCAGCTGCGAAACTGACTAGGTTCCCTGCAAATAAGTTCATCTTAAGTATCCCTTCCCATATATCCCCTGCCGTTGTCTTTATCCTTTGTCATTGGATTTACTTAAGCACAAATGCAAGAACTAGCCCGAAGAGTGCGAGCGCCTCAGCGAGAGCGAAACCTAGGAACGCAATTGGCTGCAACAAGCCACGTGCTTCTGGCTGTCTTGCCAAGCCGTTGATGTAAGCCGCGAAGATTAACCCCGTTGCTATACCTGGCCCAATGGTTGATAGACCGAATCCGACGATCGCTAGTGTGCCTGTCATTTTCATTCCTTTCTAAATTGTGTTTCCTTTTCCTCCCCATAGCTGGAGAGAATCCTGTCCTCTTTGGCGAGTTATCCAACTCGCAGCTTTTTCCCCATCAATGCCCCTCCGCCAATGCCCCAGCAATATATAAGGCGGAGAGTAGAGTAAATATGTAGGCTTGAAGGCATTGGATACCAAGCTCAAAAAATGAAAGGCCCACGGCCATTCCAAATGAGAAGACACCCAAAACTTTCATGATTAATCCAGAACTAATTAGGTACTCGCCCCCAAAAGCAAATACCAAGAGCAATAAGTGACCCGCAAACATATTTGCAAAAAGACGAAGCGATAGCGTAAGAGGGCGAGTCACAAAATACGTTAGTATTTCAACTGGTGTAAGAATCAAATACACGGGTTTTGGAATCCCAGGCATAAAGCAAATGTCTTTCAAATATTTAACTAAACCGTGCTTTTCAACTCCTATGTAGTGATAAGTGACATATGAGAAGATCATTACGGCAACTGGGAAACCAATATGCGACATGGTCGGGAACTGAATCAATGGAACTATCCCAAAAATATTGTTCACCAATATAAAGCAAAAAATAGAAAATAGGAGAGGAACAAATTTCAGATATTCGGGCCCTATAACATCTCGACCCAGAGTGTTTCTTACAAGAGTATAAACTCCTTCACCAGCAAACTGAAGGCGACCAGGAACGACTGCTTTATTACGAGTAGCCGCTAGTAGAAAACTAGAAATAATGACGACTGATAGACCTATCAAGATTACTGGCTTTGTTAGGTAAATTGAATCACCCCATATTGGAGGAAATTGAAAATCCTTTGCACCTGGCGGGACGAACCCCGGATTCGTCGGAGTCGCGCTTTGCGAAATCATTTCAAACTCCAGGAAACCATTCTCACATTCCTTTAAAGGGTCACAAACTATTGCGAGAACCTATCTGATATTCAGATTTCTCGCAAAGGAAAATTTTGGGGATATATCTAATCCCGTATGAATCGCAGCCAAATCAAATATATGGCTGAGGTCACACCAAGGAGCAATCCGCCAATCCCCAAAAACGAAGTACCCAGCCACTTGTCGAGAAGTAAGCCTCCTCCGCCCCAAATTAAGAGTCCCGAGACTAGATAACCGATTATTGACCAAAATGCGCCCTCTTCGTTTGGGCTACCTGGCTTCTTTCCTGTGTCGCTCATGATGCGATCCTATCTGCCTTCAGTTTCAATGATGTAGCGGATTCGAAGAAAACCGCGAATTTCTCCAGCTAGCCAAGCGGCGGATAAGAGAATCGTGGATATACCAAACCAAAATCTATCAAGACTCTCCCCAAAGAATCTAAACACAAGAATCAGTGCCAGAGCAACCAAAGATAATTTCAAGAAGTACGTCACCTGAACTAGAAGCAAGAACACGATCGCAGATTTACCACTATATCGAAAGAGCAAAAGTGAGCCAAGAAAATAAATTGTGACAGTTGCGAGCGAAATAAATACACTGAACATCTTCCCTGGTCCCGGATATACAAGCGTCACAAGAATCATGATTGCCCAAACTGTAACCGAGTACCTAATTGCGGTACTTAGCATTCTACGTAGTGCGATTGGTACTTCAATTGACGACATGGAATCCCTTTGGTGTGCGATTTGTACTTGCAAGTCCTATGGTAATAAAGGTAAGAAAAATGAATAAGGCGAGTGCGAGGTATAGTGGCGCAAATGCTGAGATCATTGTTGGAAGCGCGAGGGTTGCAGTTAAGAAATAGAGAATTACTACCGTACGTTGTTGCGAGTTACCTAGTTTCATCAACTTGTGATGTAAGTGCTCTTTGTCTGGAGCAAATGGTGATTTTCCTTGACGGAGTCGGCGCAAGATTGCCATGCCGAAGTCAAAAAGCGGTACGGCGAGAACTGCAAACGGAAGAAGTAATGGAAGGGCTGCCGGTCCGATATCTTCCGCAAAGACTGCGTTCGCATCAATCTGTCCCATCAATGTAATTGCCGAGGCAGCTAGCAATAACCCAAGGAACATCGAACCCGAATCCCCCATGAAAATCCGCGCTGGATAGATGTTATGCGGCAAAAATCCAATGCAGCATCCAATAACAATTGCAGTTACTAGCGATGGAGCACCTGCTCGACTAAAGCCATTTTCAACAGCCAAAAGATAAGAGAATCCAAAAAATGCTGCTGCTGAAATTCCAACTATTCCCGTGGCTAGTCCATCTAAACCGTCGATGAAGTTAACCGCGTTTATTATCGTTACCACTACTACCACCGTTAGCAGCTGGCCAATGTTTGTAGGAAGAACGATGATTCCATCTATTGGCAGCCAGAGAACCTGGATTCCAAAAAATAATAGGATTGCCGCAGCCAGGCCTTGTCCAGCTAATTTGGTGATGGCATCTAGCTCATAGCGATCATCAAGTGTACCGATCAGGAGCACAAAGCTTGCAGCAAGAAATATCCCAAGCAACTCTCTGGAATAAGCCTTTCCCACTAGATTAAGGCTACTTACCATTATTAGGGTGGCCCCCATTGCCAGCCACATCGCAAGGCCGCCCCAAAGTGGAGTAACTTGCGTGTGGATATCGCGTTCTCTAACTGAGGCCACCGCCTTTGAGCGCAGCGCAATAACTTGAATCAGTGGGGTGAGCATGTAAGTTAGGGCAGCAGCAACTAAAAGAGTTAAGAAGTATTCGCGCATTAGCCTGGATAAACAGGGAACTTCGCAGTTAAGGCATGCACTTCACTTCGAATTTGAGCGCATTTGCCCTCATCTTCTCCATCTCTGATTGCCCGCGCTATCAAATTACCGATGATTGGCATCTGCTCAACACCCATCCCTTGAGTAGTTACCGCTGGAGTTCCCACTCTGATTCCACTTGCTACCGCAGGACTTTCGGGGTCAAATGGGATCGCATTCTTGTTTAAAGTGATTCCGGATCTGCCACAGCGCTCATCTGCGACCTTGCCATTCATTCCAGTCCCCCGAATATCAATTAACGCAAGGTGGGTATCGGTCCCACCGGATACCGCTCTCATTCCTTCACTCTCTAGCGCGCTTGCGAGAGCTTTTGCATTCTCAATTACCTGCTTGGCGTAGGCCTGGTAGGAGCTCTGTTGACACTCCTTTAGCGCAACCGCCTTAGCTGCAACTGCGCTCATGATCGGTCCACCCTGCATCCCCGGGAAGATCGCCTTATCAATCGCAGCAGCATGCGCAGCTTTTGAAAGGATCATGCCACCGCGTGGACCACGTAAGACTTTATGAGTGGTAAATGAGACTACATCGGCATACGGAACTGGTGATGGAATCGCTTTACCAGCGACCAATCCGATGAAATGAGCGGCATCAACCCACATAATTGCGCCGACTTCATCGCAGATCTCGCGAATTCTCTTGAAATCAATCAGCCGAGGATATGCAGTAGCACCCGAGCAGATCATCTTGGGGCGGACTCGCTTTGCCGTCTCAAGCAATTCGCCATAATCGATTAATTCATCTGCTTGGCGCACGCCATATGACTCGACGTTAAACCATTTGCCAGAGAAGTTAACTTTCGATCCATGGGTCAAATGCCCACCATGGGGTAGCGACATCGCAAGAACAGTATCGCCTGGTTTAGCAAATGCTTGATAGACAGCCACATTTGCACTTGCACCAGAATGCGGTTGGAGATTTGCATGTTCTGCGCCGAATAATTCCTTAGCCCTGGCAACGCCAATCACCTCAGCTTTATCTACCTCTTCGCATCCTCCGTAATAACGCTTTCCGGGATAGCCTTCAGCATATTTATTTGAAAGAGTTGACCCAAGGGCTGCCAGCACCGCAGAGGAAGTGAAATTCTCGCTGGCTATCAACTGCAGATTCTGCCGCTGTCTATCAAGCTCAGAGATTAATATTGCAGCTATCTCTGGATCCTGGCCCTGCAGAGCTTGGAAATCAGGGCCAAAGAAATTCGATGACATGGACTAAATCCTAGGCGGGAACTGAGATATTGGCAGTTACAGAGCGCAATTCGGCTAGTGATATGGCTCCCGCACGCACCAGCCTTGCCCCCTCTTGCTCGATACCAATAACAGTGGAACTTGGCCCCTCGGGTAATTCACCTTGGTCAAAGAGCGCTGCATAATCACCATCTAGGGCTGGAAAGAACGTTGTTTTTCGTGGCGCTGGTCTCCCAGATAGAGCGGCCGCTCCTACTGCAAGTGGACCTGAGGCAAGTGCGACACTGCGAACAAATTCTGCTTCTGGCACTCGAACTGAAATCTCATTCAAAGCTCTCGCATCCCCTAAATCCCATACTAAACCTTGAGCCGGGGTGAGATTGATAGTTAATAAGCCAGGCCAAAATTTTTCTGCCAAAGCGCTTAATGTTTGACCAAATTGCAGAGCAATTCCCTTAACGGTTGCAGTATCTCCAACTATCACTTGCGCCGCCGTTGCTGGTGGGACTCGGCGTAGCTTATGAATCTTCCTAACTGCTCCATGATTGAAAGCATCGGCTAGATAGACATAGCCATGTTCGAGAGGGGCGATGATTAATTTGCCATCACGAAGAGATGCCACTGCTCTTTCAATTAGCTCTTGGCTATCGATTAGGCCATCTGTGAGCGAGAATCTCTCTGCCATTAGTTTGCCTCTCCCCTAGCGCTGATCCATCTTGGACGATTATTTAGATCTCGGTTGTGGCTAATCTGAGAGTAGCCCTTTGATAACTCAGCCTCAAGGAGCAGAGATTGGCTCTCATGATGCTCCATGATTAGTAAGCCTCCAGGCTTTAACAATCTCGATGCAGCCTGGATAAATCTTCTTGGAATATCAAGGCCATCAACTCCGCCACCAAAGAGGGCCACTCTAGGTTCATTTGCCATGACTAGTTCTGGCAAGTTATCTCCATCTGGAACATATGGAGGATTTGCTATCACTATGTCGCATTTAACCCCATCTAAGACCTGTGAAACATCGCCGGAGACAACGCGAACTGGCACATCACAAGCTGCAATGTTGCGCTTGAGCCATTCGATGGCAGCTTCTGACTTTTCAACTGCCACCACAGTTACCGGCCAATTCTTCTTGCCTGCTTCATAGGCGATGGAAATGGCAAGGGCCCCGCTTCCTGAACCGAGATCTACAACGCTTACTGGAGCGCTACTAGAGTGCTTTTGGCTCAAGCAAATCCTCTCGATTTCCGAAAGAGCCGCCTCAACTAAGGCCTCGCTTTCAGGCCTTGGAATTAGAACACCATCGCCAACTTGGAAGGTCAGATATCTAAATGGAGCCTGCCCAATTAAGTACTGGGTTGGTCTTCCTGAAATCCTTTTGGCAACTAATTCCTCAAATAGTTCTATCTGCTCAGCACTCAACTCGAAGCCTCTGGCGTGAAGCTCCATTCGCTCAACTCCAAGAACAAATGCCAGCATTAATTCGCCATCTACTTTCGAGATTCCTGCAGATGCCAACTGCGCTTTCTTATCCTTTAGAAGTTGCTTGATGCTCATTGCTTCAGGCTTGCGCAGCTAAGAGTTTCTCTGCCTTGTCAGCTTCAAGCAGGGCTCCAATAACCTCATCTAGCTCTCCATTCAATACTGCATCAAGATTATTTGCCTTGAAATTCACGCGATGATCACTAATCCGATTCTCTGGAAAGTTATAGGTGCGGATTCGCTCAGATCTATCAACGGTGCGCACTTGGCTCTTCCTAGTGGCAGCTGCCGCGGCATCTGCTGCTTCTTGGGCCGCTGCCAACAATCTGGCTCTGAGTATTCGAAGTGCTGATTCCTTATTCTGTAATTGGCTCTTCTCATTCTGGCAAGAAACTACGATGCCCGATGGAATGTGAGTAATGCGAACAGCGGAGTCCGTGGTGTTGACGCTCTGTCCGCCGGGACCAGATGAGCGATAGACATCAATGCGGAGTTCGCTCATGTTAATCTGCACATCAATTTCCTCAGCTTCTGGCAGGACTAGAACTCCTGCAGCCGAGGTGTGGATACGACCCTGTGATTCAGTCTCTGGGACTCTTTGAACTCGATGGACCCCGCCCTCAAATTTTAGCTTTGAAAACGGGGCAGACCCGGCAGCTGCTCCGCCACGGGCCTTGACCGCTACCGAGATATCTTTATATCCGCCAAGATCGCTTTCGGTGGCATCAATGATCTCAGTCTTCCAACCTTGTTTCTCGGCATAACGTAGATACATCCTCAAGAGATCTCCGGCAAAGAGAGCTGACTCATCACCACCGGCCCCCGCTTTTATCTCCAAGATGACATCGCGATCATCATTGGGATCTCTTGGGAGTAGCAGCTCTTCCATAGCACTGGCATATTCTTCATAAGCCCTTTCAAGGGCTGGAATCTCTGAGGCAAAGTCAGCATCGCCCTTGGCTAATTCACGAGCGGCAATTAGATCCTCCTCAGACTTTTTAAAGGCGCGATAGCCAGCGATGACTGGCCCTAATTGGGCATATCTTTTCCCCAGTTGGCGAACTTTGCCCTGGTCAGCATGAATTGACGGATCTGCCATGTCTTTTTCTAACTGCTCATACTCTGCAAGGATTTCAGGCATGGTGGAGAAACGGTTGGCGCTTTTCTCGGCCATATTTGCTCACCTCCCTGCCTAATCAAACCTGAGTTCTAAATAAGAAAAGACCGCACCCCATACCTTGCAGGGGCGACGGCCTTTGCTCTAGGAAGCTACTTCTTGGTCTGCTGCTTCTTGACTCTCTCCTCGAACTTAGCTACTCGTCCCCCGGTATCCAGGATGCGCTGCTTGCCGGTATAGAAAGGATGGCTAGCTGAGGAAATCTCCACAGTTACTAGGGGATACTCCTTGCCATCGCTCCAAGTCATCTTCTTACCACTTTTAATCGTGGAGCGAGTTAGTATTGCAAAATCTGCAGAGGTGTCTCGAAATATCACATATCCATATTCAGGATGAATATCTTTACGCATCTTTGCTGCTCCTTACTTCTTCTGGCTGGGTCCAATCCCTCGGTGAGCCAGCCCTATAGGCGCAAAGGCTACCTAAAGCCCCCGCTATTGAGCCAATTGGCCTTACTCCCCCCTTGGGGCTTGATCAGGACCAACGGTGGTCTTTTGAACTTGCATCAAGAATTCAGCGTTGGACTTAGTTCCCTTCATCTTCTCTAAGAGAAGTTCGAGTGCTTGCTGCGAATCAAGGGCGTGGAGTACTCGACGAAGCTTCCAGACAATATTTAGCTCCTCAGGTCCCATCAGAATCTCTTCCTTACGGGTTCCAGAGGCATCAATATCAACAGCGGGGAATATGCGCTTATCGGCAAATCTGCGATCCAGCTTAAGCTCCATGTTTCCAGTCCCCTTGAACTCTTCAAAGATAACTTCATCCATCTTTGAGCCAGTTTCAACTAGGGCTGTTGCCAGGATAGTCAGTGATCCGCCATCTTCAATGTTTCTTGCTGCTCCAAAGAATCTCTTGGGTGGATATAGCGCTGCTGAATCAACGCCGCCTGAGAGGATTCGACCAGATGCCGGGGCTGCGATGTTGTATGCACGGCCAAGGCGAGTGATTGAATCCAGTAAGACCACCACATCATGGCCGAGCTCGACCAAGCGCTTAGCGCGCTCGATTGCAAGTTCTGCGACTGTGGTGTGATCATCTGCTGGGCGATCAAAGGTCGAGGCAATTACTTCACCCTTTACTGATCTTTGCATATCAGTAACTTCCTCAGGGCGCTCATCAACCAGAACAACCATCAAATGACACTCGGGGTTGTTGGTGGTGATGGCGTTGGCAATTGCCTGCAGCACCATGGTTTTTCCAGCCTTAGGAGGAGAGACGATTAATCCACGCTGGCCTTTACCAATTGGGGCAATCAAATCAATAACTCGGGTGGTAAGAACACTTGGCGCCGTCTCCAAGCGGAGACGATCTTGTGGATAGAGCGGCACGAGTTTTGTAAAATCCACGCGCTCTTTAGCGCCCTCAGGATCCATACCGTTGATGGTGTCTAGACGGACTAGGGCATTGAACTTCTCCTTCTTTTCACCTTCACGAGGTTGGCGAACCTGACCTGTGATCACATCACCTTTTCTAAGCCCGTATCTGCGCACCTGTTGGAGTGAGACATAGACATCATTTGGACCAGGCAGATACCCGGCAGTGCGCAAGAATGCGTAGTTATCGAGAATATCTAGCAAGCCACCAACTGGAAGCAGCACATCATCCGCACTTAAAACAATCTCTCGCTCACCACTGCTTGAGCGATCTCTATCTCTATGACGGTCACGGCCTCTATCGCGGTAACGGTCTCTGCGCCACTGTCTATCTCTTCGAGCGTTCTCTCGAGAGTTACTGGGCTCTGAGTTATTGGAGGAGTTGTTGCTAGAGTTATCTGGATCCATATCATCCCCATCTTGATCATCATCGCTACCTGATGACGAGGCTTCATTTGAGTTGTTGCCGCGCCTCTTCTGATGTCTAGCAGTTCTGCGAGCTTCGCGTTCGGCTTTGGCAGCTTCGCGGTTAGCCGCCTGCAGGTCGGTGATCGCGGTTACTAGTTCAGGCTTCTTTAGATCCCCTGCGCCTTGGATGCCAAGGTTGGTTGCGATTTTTCTAAGCTCCGCGAGTAGCAATGCAGATAGATCGCCAGATTCTCTCCGAGCACGTGTGCTTGTTTCTGCCATCTATGGTTCTTTTCTAGACCTTAGGTGAGGTCTTTTAGTTAGATTGTTTTACGATTTTTCTAAATCTGGTCTTACGGGAAGTAACAGATTGTGGGCTCAAGATGTCTGCCCGACGAGGCCATAATCTACACCCAAGCCAATGGCCGGGACAAATCCGGGCCTTCGCCCGCCTTTTGGAGGGCTATCTACACTGCCGCAAGCCTTACTCCACTTGGAGAGATCTCGAGATCTATCGCAGTGAAGTGATTGCCTGCGCTGCGAACCAAATCCTCATGCTCGGCCCTAGTTGCGGCGTGAAGCACCAAGACTGAGGGCCCAGCTCCAGAGATCATCGCCGCAACCCCAGCGCCTCGAAGCCTATTTACTAGATCAACAGATCTTGGCATACCTTCTCTTCGATAACTTTGATGAAGGCGATCCTCAGTTGCTATAAACAATAACTCGGGACGAAAAGATAGAGCATGAACCAATAAGGCAGATCTTCCAGAGTTGATGCTGGCATCTTTATGAGAGATCTGCCCGGGAAGCATTCTGCGTGCTCTGCCAGTTGAGAGCCGGGAATCTGGGATAAATAAGAGGGCTCGGATACTTGGATCTACGCCAAAACCTGAAGCACATCCGGTTGCAACCTTTGCCCTATCTTCCATCCAAGAAATAATTGCACCTCCCAGGGTTGCAGCTGCCACATTATCCGGATGTCCTTCGATATCTGTAGCCAGTGCGATTAGGTCATCATCGCTCATCAAACTATTCCCAGAAAGAACTAAAGACCTGGCAAGACTTAAGCCTCCGACAATTGCAGCAGCCGATGATCCAAGACCTTTTCCATGTGGAATCTCATTAAGGCATCTCAGTGCGATCCCTCTAGGTCTTCCTCCCATGAACTCAAAACCTGCCATCATCGCTTTGATAACTAGGTGCTTACCATCTCTTTTCACGTCATCGGCGCCTTGACCGGTGACATCAACATCAAATACTTCTTCATCTAGAATTTGGGCCACATAAGTATCGCGAAGCTCTAAGGCAAGTGCTAAACAATCAAAACCAGGGCCCAAATTGGCTGAGCTTGCCGGAACACTGGCTTGCATGGGAGTTGCTTTATAGGTGAGACGATCCTTAAATCCTCTAGACATCATTAGCTCAGTCCAATCACTTTGGCAGCTTTATCTACATCAGTAGGCACGGTAATTGGTTTTTCTGCCCCATCCAAGGTCCATTGGATATCTTTGAGGCCATTGCCAGTTACAGTAATTACAATCTTCTTATCCTTGGGTAGCTTCTTAGCTGCTTTGTATTTAATCAAGCCTGCAAGTCCTGCCGCGCTAGATGGTTCAACAAAAACTCCCTCCTTTGATGCTACTAAGCGATAGGCGCTTAATATCTCAGCATCACTAACCATATCTATCAAACCTTTCGATTCATCACGAGCTTGTTCTGCTTGCTTCCATGATGCCGGATTTCCAATGCGAATTGCGGTGGCCAGTGTCTCCGGGTTTCTTACGATTCTGCCACGTACAATTGGAGCTGCTCCCCTTGCTTGAAAGCCCCACATTTGGGGAAGTGATTTGGAATTTCCATCGGCGTAATACTCCCTATATCCTTTCCAGTATGCCGTAATGTTTCCAGCATTACCAACTGGCATTACATGAATATCTGGCGCATAGCCGAGTGCGTCAATTACTTCAAAGGATGCAGTTTTCTGTCCTTCGATACGATAAGGATTTACTGAATTAACAAGTGAAACTGGATATTGCTCAGATAGTTGCTTTGCCAAAGTTAGACAATCATCAAAGTTGCCTCTTACCTGAAGCAGCTTGGCTCCATGAGCAATTGCTTGTGCCAACTTACCCATAGCAATCTTCCCTTGGGGAACTAAAACCACAGGAATCATCCCGGCTTTTGTGGCATATGCCGCAGCACTAGCGCTGGTATTGCCAGTAGAGGCGCAGATGACAGCCTTTGCACCATCTTCAGCAGCCTTTGAAATAGCCATGGTCATGCCACGATCTTTAAAAGATCCGGTGGGATTTACTCCTTCAAGTTTGAGCCAGATATCACTACCGAGCATGGCAGAGAGCGTGCCTGCATAAACAAGTGGTGTGCCACCCTCATTCAAAGTGACGATTGGAGTCTTAGCGCTAACAGACAGATGCTCTTTATATTCTGTTATCACTCCACGCCACTGGTGAGCTCCAGGTTTCTTGAACAACCTCACTGTTTGCTTCCTTCAATACGTAGTACGCTCTCCACGCTCTTTACTACATCGCTATCTGCCAGAGACTTGACTGTTTCCTTTAACGAGGATTCTGGGGCGTAGTGAGTTGCCACAATCAATTCTGCGCTGTCACCACGTCCTGTTTGTCTGACCGTCTCAATAGAGACGCCATTGGCAGCAAATAGCTGGGCCACACTTGCCAGTACTCCAGGCCTATCGACCACATCAAGTCTAATTAGATACTGTGATTTGACCTTGCCTATCGGTGCAATTGCTAGGTCTGCGTAATCACTCTCGCCATGACCTTGACCGCCTCTTATCTTATTGCGAGCGATGGCAATTAGATCCCCCAAAATAGCACTCGCTGTTGGCTCTCCCCCAGCACCTCTGCCATAGAACATCAACTCACCAGCAGATTGCGCTTCGATAAAGACTGCATTAAAGGCAAGGCGAACTGCAGCCAATGGATGCTTACGAGATATCAATGTGGGATGAACGCGCACTGAAATCTGGTTATCTTTAGTTAGCTCTGCAATTGCTAATAACTTGATAACACAACCCATATCTCTTGCCACTGCCACATCCCTGCCGCTGATTTGGCTAATTCCTTCGCAAAAAACATCACTTGAAGCAATTCTTGAGTGGAAGGCAAGGCCTGCCAAGATTGCCGCTTTGGCTGCAGCATCATGGCCGGCAACATCGGCTGTGGGATCTGCTTCAGCAAAACCTAGATACTGCGCCTCCTTCAAAGCCTCATCAAATGATGAACCGTCTTCATCCATCTTGGTGAGAATGTAATTGGTGGTGCCATTGACAATTCCTATGACTCTATTTACATGATCTCCAACAATAGATTCACGCATCGGGCGAAGTATTGGGATTGCTCCACCAACTGATGCTTCATAGTAGAGATCCACTCCAGCCTTATCAGCTGCGCTAAATAACTCTGCTCCATGTTGGGCTAAGAGGGCTTTATTGGCGGTGATGATTGACTTGCCATTACTAATTGCCTTTAATATCAAGCTGCGGGCAGGCTCTATCCCGCCCATAACCTCGATGACAATATCCACTAGAGGATCGCTGACAACAGATTCAGCATCTTGGGTAAGAATCGTTGCTGGAATCTGGCCCCGGCTAGCTTTGCTATCTCTAACTGCAATGCGGATCAGATCCAATCTAGCTCCAGAGCGAGCAGCAAAGTCTCCATCATCTGCTAAAAGCAGGCGTGCTACTTCTGAGCCAACGACGCCGCAGCCAAGCATGGCGACATTGAAACTCTGCTGCGCGCTACTCATCTGCTACCACCTTTGCCGATATTTCTTGGCTCTTCCTCAATCTCCAAGGCTAGAAGGTCGCGGTGAGTTTCGCGGCGAATTATGCTGCGCGCCTTGCCATTAAGGACGCAAATCACTGGCGGCCTTACCATATGGTTGTAATTGCTGGCCATACTGCGGCCATATGCGCCGGTTGCGGGAACAACTAGGAGATCACCTGGGACGATGTCGCTAGGTAGCTGAACTTCTCTAATGATGATATCTCCAGTTTCACAGTGCTTGCCAACTACTCGAGAATTTCTAACAGGAGCGCTGCTACTGCGATTTGCAAGGGCTATTGAATACTCTGCCCCATATAAAGCCGGGCGGATGTTATCGCTCATGCCGCCATCAACTGATACATACCAACGATCTGAACCATCAGCAAGGCTAACTTCTTTGGTTGTTCCAACTTCATAAATAGTGACCATAGAAGGACCAACGATTACTCGACCGGGTTCAATTGAGACTCTTGGAAGTCTTAGTAGTGCCTTTTCACACTCTGCCTTGACCCTTTTTGCAACAACGCTCAATACTTCCTCAGCCGAACTCGGTCTGTCGCTATCAAGATAGGCAATGGCATATCCACCACCAAGATCGAGTTCTGCAAGTTCTACGCCAAACTCGTCTCGATACTTTGCAAGTATGGAGATAAGTCTTGAGGCACTTAACTCAAAGGCAGCGGGGGTGAAAATCTGTGAACCAATGTGAGCATGCAGCCCTTTCAGTTCAAGTGATTCATGTTTCTTAACCGACAAAACTGCATCCCATGCAGCCCCAGAGGCAATTGAGAATCCAAACTTCACATCCTCATGGCCCGTTGAAATGGCTTCATGGGTATCAGCATCAACTCCAGGATTTAGACGAAGTAGAACCCCTTGGATAATGGACTTTTCATGGGCAATCCTGGCAACACGATCTATCTCTTGCAGTGAGTCGATCACAATTACTCCAACCCTATAATCAATAGCAGAGGCAATCTCTGACTCTGACTTGTTATTGCCGTGTAGCTCAATCTTTTTGGCTGGGAAATTAACCGCTATCGCTACTGCTAGCTCACCATCGGTGCAGACATCAAGACCCAGGCCGGCCTCATCAATCCAGCGCGCAATCTGAGTCGAGATAAAAGATTTGGCAGCGTAATAAGCAGTTCCAGCATTGGGCCCAAATGCTTCTTGCAATGCCTTAGCCCAGCTACCTGCTCGAGCTTGAAAATCTGCTTCATCGAGAACAAAGGAGGGAGTCCCAAACTCATCTGCCAAATCACTAACTCTGATATTCCCTATTGACATTTCGCCATTTACGCGTCTGGCAGTCACTGGCCAGATCATGGGATTTAGATCTTGGCTCATAGCTACATCTTCTCCGGCGCACTTACGCCAAGTAGATCTAAAGCATTGCTTATTACCTGACGGGTTGCATCACAAAGCGATGCTCGAGAAGAGTGTATGGCCCCTGCTGCTTCATCTCCTAAGGGGAGAACGCGACAATCGTTATAAAACCCGTGATACAAAGTTGCTAATTGCTCTATATATCTTGCAATGCGATGTGGTTGTCGAAGTTCGGCAGCACTTGCAACTACTCGAGGGAATTCTGCCAAACCGCCGAGTAGTTCTCTCTCTCGCTCATGAGTTAATAGTTCTGCCTGATAAGAGCTGCTTCCATACTTAACAGACAAGTCTTTGGCATTGCGCAGAACTGCACAGATTCTGGCATGGGCATATTGCACATAAAAGACTGGATTATCGTTGGTTCTCTTCTTGAGTAAATCGATATCTAACACCATGGAAGTATCCACCGGATGGCGAATCAGGCTATAGCGAGTTGCATCAACTCCCACTTTTTCCACTAGCTCCTCTAGGGTGATTATCGTTCCAGCTCTTTTAGAGAGCTTGATCTCCTGTCCACCTTCAACAATCTTGACCAATTGTCCAATTAGTACCTCGATGTTGTATTCCGGGTCATCTCCGGCGCAAGCAGCGGTTGCTTTAAGTCTGCCTACATATCCATGGTGATCTGCCCCTAGCATGTAGATGCAGACATCAAAGCCGCGCCTTCTCTTATCAAGGTAATAAGCAGTATCCGATGAGAAGTAAGTTAACTCTCCTGCAGATTTGACTAATACCCGATCCTTATCATCGCCAAAGTCAGTAGTTCTTAGCCATAAGGCTCCATCTTCTCGATAGGTATGACCCTGGGATTTAAGAGTTTCCAAGGCTCTATCAATGCCATCACCACTATGAAGAGAGCGCTCCGAAAACCAGATGTCAAAGTGTGTTCCAAAATTATCTAGAACTCTCTGCTGTTGAGCTAATTGCAGGCCATAACCTGCTTCACGAAAACTCTCAATCGCGCTCTGGCCACTTAGTCTTTCATATTCTGGGTGCATGATAAGAATTTCTTGAGCCAGATCATCTATGTATTGCCCTTGATAACCATCTTCAGGCCTGTCCTGCCCCAGGGCTGAGGCTACAAGGGATGCTCCGAAGAGATCCATCTGATTTCCACGATCGTTAATATAAAACTCACGAGTGACTTGCGCTCCACCAGCGATTAGAACTCGGGCCAGGGCGTCGCCGACTGCGGCCCAACGGGTGTGACCCAAATGAAGAGGCCCAGTGGGATTGGCGCTAATGAACTCCAAATTTATTCTCACTCCTGAAAGAACATTAACCTGCCCATATTTTTCACCTTGAGCCAAGATTGATTTAACAACAGCGCCTTGAGATGCTTTAGCTAGAGTTATATTTATGAATCCAGGGCCAGCAATATCAATTCTTTGGATAATTTCATTTGACTTGAGTGCGCTACTAATTATCTCTGCAATTTGTCTTGGAGCTTTTCCAGCGCCCTTTGCAAGCGCAAGAGCAATCGAGGTTGCATAGTCCCCGTGCTCGCGATTCTTTGGCCGCTCCAGGGTTATCTCATCAAGAGCCGGATTAGAACTTAACTCACCTGGCAGGTCGCCCTTTGTAATAGCGACTCTAACTGATTCCAAAATGGCAGAGGCCAGCAGCTGACGAGGGGAAAGCTCTGGCAAGATTGGTGAATTAGAGGCTGACACCTAGACAAGGCTACCGACCCAGCCTTGCTTCTTGCGGCAATGGGGATGGCAATAACTGGGTATCCTTACGCCCGCATCTCTTGCGGGAGTGGTGAAATGGCAGACACGCAGGTCTTAGGAACCTGTGCTTCGGCGTGTGGGTTCAAGTCCCACCTCCCGCACCAGTTCAATTTCTGATTTGCTTAATATCGCTACCGTGTAGATCATGATCTGCTTACTTATGGAAGTGGTCTTTTCCCATAGTTAGGCATAGATTCTTGCTATGACAATGGCGTTTAAGGAAAGAAGTTCTACCGAATCACCACTTGATACCGCTCTATCTCAATTGAGAAGAGCGATTGAACAATTAAGGCTCTCTGAAAGTGATTGGAATACCCTTTCAACTCCCCGTCGCATATTAGAAGTGGCGGTCCCCCTGCGCCGAGATGATGGCCGTGTTGAGATGTATAAGGGCTATCGCGTTCAATATTCAACAACTCGTGGCCCTTCTAAAGGCGGCGTTCGATTCCATCAGAATATTGATCTAGATGAAACCGTTGCACTTGCAATGCTCATGACTTGGAAGTGTGCACTTGCCAATCTTCCTTATGGTGGTGCAAAGGGCGGTGTGGCAGTAGATCCTGCAAAGTTGTCTCTGGCAGAAAATGAGAGATTGACTCGGCGCTACACCTCAGAGATTCTTCCCATAATTGGTCCAGAGCGAGATATCCCAGCACCCGATGTGGGAACTGATGAACGCAACATGGCCTGGATGATGGATACCTATTCTGTAAATGCGGGATTCTCAGTTCCTGGAGTGGTCACTGGAAAACCAATAGTTCTTGGGGGATCTCTCGGTAGAACTTCTGCGACCGGAGATGGTGTAGCAATCTTGGTTCGTGAAGCCTTAAAACTTAAAGGAATTGATCCAAAGGGTGCCACAGTTGCTATTCAAGGATTTGGGAAAGTTGGATATTGGGCAGCAATTGCCTTAGAGCAGATGGGATTAAAGGTGGTTGCGGTAAGCGATGCCTCTGGTGGAGCAACAGGGTTTGATAGCGTTGCGGATCTAAAAAAGCACGTGCAAGAAAGTGGCAACCTATCTAGTGTGCCTGGAACAGATAGCCTGACCAATACCGAACTACTCCATCTAGGCGTTGATGTATTGGTACCGGCAGCGCTCTCTGATGCCATCACCGAAGCAACTGCCCCTGGCATTAAAGCCAAGATTGTGGTTGAAGGAGCCAACGCTCCAACTACTCCTGCAGGAGATGCGATCATGAATGATAAAGGGCTATTCGTTATTCCAGATATTCTAGCTAACTGCGGTGGAGTAATCGTCTCGTACTTCGAATGGGTTCAAGATAAACAGAATTATTTCTGGAGCGCGAAGGAAGTTAAAGACAATCTCAATTCCATCTTGATGCGAGCCATTGCTGAGGTATCCGATAAGGCCAAGGGCGAGCATCTGACTTGGCGAGAAGCGGCCAATATGGTCGGAGTGGCACGCGTAGCCCAGGCCCATCACCTCCGCGGTCTTTATCCATGAGAGCTCCCATCAGCCCACTTTCAAGGTAGCGCCAATCGTGGGAGGATTCATGCCCCGAGGTGCTTAAAGAAGCACGAATCTGATGAGGAGCTGAATAAAGTTGGCCGATAGGAATTTTTTATCATGGATCGGATTTAAAGGCGAGGAAAGTGAAGCCAGTAAGAAGAATCCATCAGCAGGATCAGCTTCGCTAGATCGCATCCGTGAACTTGAATCACAATTGAATGATCTTCGCTCGCGCCGTGACATCACCGGATTAAGCAAGGAAGAATTTGAAATTCTAGCCACCGAGACTGCGATGTCCCTCATTCGCGCCGCTCAACAGAGGGAGGTCAAAGCGAATGAGAGGGAGGTCAAAGCGAATGCAAGTGCCGAGAAGTTACTAAGTGAGAGCAAAAAGGTAGCTAGCTCCACGTTAGAACAAGCAGAGGCAAGAGCTGAGTCACTTCTCTCCCATGCTGAGTCGCGTGGGCGTGAATATATAAAAGCAGCAGAAAGTGATGCCTCAGATATCTTGGCAGAGGCGAATTCAAGAGCTGAAGAGTTGTTAGGTAGCAAGAAGCGCGAAGGTGAGGCAATTACAACTAGCGCTCGGAGAGAGGCAGATCACCTAATCCTTGAAGCCAGCACCGAGGTCTCAGAATACAGAAACTGGCTAGAGGGATTCATTTCAGAGGCAGAGCGCATTTATCAAATTCAAAGCCAATCACTTGATTCTGCTGAGAGTGCCATCTCCCAATCACGCCGGAGGTTAGAGAGGGCTTTCAATCGACTAGCAGAGCTACAAGAGCAAGTTGTCTCGGCTATCTCTTCAGATAGCACTCCCAGTGCTGATGCCAAGGAGGCCTCAAGAATTAATGCGGCAGGAGATGATAAGGCAGCTAAGAAGAGTTCAGGTAAGAAGAGCGCAACTAAGAAACGTCGGTGATGCCTTCTAGCAGTCGCTATATCCACTCAGTTGATGGCCTTAGGGCCGTCGCAGTTCTGGCCGTTCTGCTTTATCACTTAGGTATTGATTGGATTCCAGGGGGTTTTCTGGGAGTTGATCTCTTCTTTGTTATCTCAGGATATGTAATAACTGGACTTATTCTTGACTCGATTGATAGATCTGGCACTCTTGATTTAAGGGCTTTCTACTTAAGTCGCATCAGGCGACTAGTTCCTGCGCTAGTTGCCATGATCGTCTTCACCCTTTTGTTTATCGGAGTCTACGCCCCAGAGACTGTCAAGAGATTCATCGCCGATATTGGCTATGTCTTATCAGGTTCTATGAATTGGGCTCTGGTTTCAAGGCACCAGGATTACTTTGAAAGTATTGGCAGGCCACCCCTTCTACAACACACCTGGTCGCTAGCTGTTGAAGCCCAGTTCTATTTGATTTGGCCCTTAGTGCTGCTTCTCATCTTGAAGTACTTCGGCAAGAAGCGCATTTCAATCATTTCTCTGGCTATCGCTATGGCATCAGGAATAGCTCTCCTTGCCTACTCAGTGCAGATTGACACTAAGGCATCAGCAATTAGCCATGTTTACTTTGGAACTGATACGCATTCCATTGGATTCTTTCTGAGCTCGGCTCTTGCTGTTAGCTGGAAACCAGCGAACCTGACTCGAGAGATCAGCAAAAGAGCCCAAAACTTTGTTGATCTGATTGGAGTCTTTGGCCTGCTGGGACTACTTGGCACTTTTCTATTCATTAACGAAAGTGATCCAACGCTATATCGCATTGCCTTTCCACTATCTGCCATATTTGGTTGTGCCACTTTAATCTCCGTGGTCCATCCAGCATCAAGATTTGCGCCCATATTAAGCACCAAGGCTCTAATCTGGATAGGCGAGCGATCTTATGGAATCTATCTCTGGCATTGGATCGTCTTTCAACTAACCAGACCCTCTCTTGATCTAGTGGGCGATGATTGGGCTCTCTATGCCCTAAGAACCTTGATCGTATTTGCCCTTGCCGATATCTCTCTGCGTTATGTCGAAATTCCAGTAAGACGTGGATACTTCGAACTCTGGTTCCGAGGAATGAAATATCGAACCAAGGCAGCGCGGATCAGACAGAAACTCTCAACCCTTGTAGCGGTAGTGGCCCTGCTTGGAGCAACAATTCTGGTGGCAAATGATGGGATAAGAAAAGCAGATGAAATTGCCGCTCAAGAAGAATTAGCGACTACCCCGCAAGAGCCAGTTGATCAAGTAATCACCAACCCTGGTAGCCCAGGGCTCTGGGTCACCGGAGACTCAGTCATTCTTGGAATTAGAAATGTCCTAGCTCAATTTGAGCGTATCGAGTTAATCAATGCCAGAGTCGGCAGACAAATCAATGAGTTAATTGAGGTGGCCAGAACCGATCGACAATTCGTTGGCTCATCCCCTGTGGTGCTAAACCTGGGCAACAACAATCGATTGGTAGAAAGAGATGTCTTGGCCCTTATGGAAGTTGTTAGGAACCAGCCAAAGATTATTGTGGTTAATACCGCTGTTCAAAAATCTTGGAAGAATGAGAATAATACTCTGATTAGGAGTGTAATCTCTCGCTATCCCAATTCCACTTTGGTTGATTGGGATGCCATCTCAGCAAATCATCCTGAGTTCTTTGCCTCCGATGGGGTTCATCTAAATCCTCCCGGCGTAAACGCCTATGTCTCTGCAATCCTCGAAGTTCTACAGAAATAAGAAACCGCTCCTAGAGTCTTAGGAGCGGTTCTTCAATGTAATTCACTTAGTTCTGATACTTGCCCTTTAGTGAGAACTTGGTGGCATCAACCTTGGTGCCATCTGAATAGACAGATTGCAGCAAGAACTGGGTTCCACCCTCATCGCCTGCCAGTGCGATATCAAATGAGAGTTGATCTGCGCCTACTGTTGAAACATCAACAAAATCAATGGCGTCATAGGAAACAGAAATGGCATAGCCAGTCAAACCATCAGTTGTCACGGGCGCTTTCCAGCGCAGCGTTACTCCACCTGAGGCATTGCGAATCGCTACAAAGCTCGTCGGAGCTTCATAAGCTGTAATTGCCGGTTCTTCGCTCTCACTCTCTGTTGGTTCAGCAGTTGGCTCCTCGGAAACTGTCTCAGTTGGAGTTGGCTTCGCCTCTTCATCACTTGAGGAGTTAGTGAGCGCAAAAATTGCTAGCAGCACAACACCTGCGATGACTAGAAAGGGAAGATTGTTTGACTTCTTCACCGGAGCGACAGGAGTTCCAGCCATTGCGCTCCTTGCTGGAGCAGGAGTTGATGTAATTGGAACTGCACCCTTTAAAGGAACCGGCGGAATTGCGATCTTTGAAAGATCGCTTCTTCTTAAAGGAACCGGCGGAATTGCGATCTTTGAAAGATCGCTTCTTCCACTAGCCTTCTTGGCGCTTCGCCTAGTAGAGCGCCTAGCTGCAGCTTTCTTTGCCGGGCGCTTTGCAGGGGACTTCCTACCGCGCCGCTTTGCTTTCTTAACGACTCTCTTCGTAGCTTTCTTTGCCGGGCGCTTTGCAGGGGACTTCCTACCGCGCCGCTTTGCTTTCTTTGCGACTCTCTTCGTAGCTTTCTTTGCCGGGCGCTTTGCAGAAGCTTTCTTCCTTGCCACCACTATCACTCCTTCGCTCTAAAGCTTGGCGCACCTGCCCTTACGCAATCTAACTAACTAGAAGCGCGCCTTGCTGTTCCAAGCCTACCTGCGAGTGCGCACTTTTCACCACTATCACAGGGAGAGAAAGGGAGAGATTCTTGGGGCTATTTGCGCCAGAGCTTTACCTCTATGGCTAATCGAATCCTTGATCTCTGGGCTCATCTGCGCAGTTGTGATACTAAAACCCTCTGGTTGAAAAATGGGGTCATAGCCAAAACCCTGATCACCGATGGGGCTTCGCCTTATCTGACCTACCAGCTCACCCCTGGCGATAAGGCTCTGGCCATCTGGCCTGGTCAGTGCCAGCACTGCGACAAATGATGCTGTCCTGTTTTCTATCTGCTCCATCATCTTTAATACCTTGGCATTGTTTGCCGCATCATCGCCATGAACTCCGCCATAACGGGCAGAGAAAACTCCAGGTTCGCCATCAAGAGCCTCTATGGATAACCCACTGTCATCGGCCAGAGTAGCAAGGCCCGTGAGCTGCGTGACCGTGCGCGCCTTTAAGAGGGCATTTTCTTCGAAGCTACTTCCTATCTCCTCAATATCTGCAATATCTAGATCAGTCATCGAGATAGGTGATATCTCTGGAGCATGAATCTTCAACATCCGCTTCACTTCAACAAGTTTTCCTTGGTTTCTAGTAGCTAAGACCAGGGTTTTCTTATCTACCGACATTACGCTCTATCTTGCTAGCACTTGAGCTTGGAGCATCGCTATCTGCTTACAACCCTTTGCCCCAAGATCTAATAGTTGATCAAGAAGGGCTCTATCAAGGGGCTCGCCTTCTGCAGTTCCTTGAACTTCAATGTATTTGCCCTCGCCAGTGCAGACAATATTCATATCAGTCTGCGCTCGAACATCTTCTTCATAGCAAAGATCAACAAGTGGAGCGCCATCAATAATTCCCACGCTCACTGCTGCCACAGAGCCAATCAGTGGAGATTTGCCAGTGATATGTCCCTGCTTCATCGCCCAGGAGAGCGCATCACTTAAGGCAACATATGCCCCAGTAATAGCTACCGTCCTAGTTCCCCCATCTGCTTGGAGCACATCACAATCTAGAACGATGGTGTTCTCACCCAGTGCTTGAAAATCGACAATTGCTCGCAATGACCTGCCAATTAGTCTTGATATCTCTTGAGTTCTGCCACCCAATTTTCCCTTAACGCTCTCTCGATCTGCTCGGCTATGGGTAGCCCGAGGCAACATGGCATATTCACTAGTCACCCAGCCCTTGCCACTTCCAGCTAACCAGCGGGGAACTCCGGGAGCGAAGGAGGCAACGCAGAGAACTCGGGTATTGCCGAAGGAAACCAAGACTGATCCTTCGGCGTTATTGAGCCAATTCCTCTCAAAAGTAATCGGCCGAAGTTGCTCCGCCCCCCTTGAATCACTACGTTTGACCTCTGTCACCTTAACAATCTCCGCTCATGTATCTAGATCTGACCCTTAACAAAGTTAACTTCAGGGCCTAGGAAGCGTCTGGCTAAGTGGGTAAAGGTATCGGTGTCACCACTTGCAATGAATTGGTGACTTGGCGCCTTCTTATCACTTCTCAAGAGATTGTTTTCAACTAATACTCTATAGAGCTCTTTAGCTGTCTCTTCCGCACTTGAGACTAAGTTAACTTCACTGCCCATCACGTAGGAAATCACCCCAGTAAGGAGCGGGTAGTGGGTGCAACCTAAGACCAAAGTGTCAACTCCAGCGGCCTTTAGCGGAGCCAGGTACCGCGTTGCAACCTCTGTTACCTCATCTCCAGAGGTCATGCCGCTTTCAACAAAGGAGACAAACTTTGGACAGGCAAGTGCGATTAGCTCAAAGTGAGGAGCTGCAGCAAAGGCGTCGTTATAGGCCCCAGAGTCAATGGTCGTTTGAGTACCAATAACTCCTACCTTGCCATTCTTGCTGGCAGATACAGCCCGTCGAACAGCCGGTTGAATGACCTCTATTACCGGTATGGAGTAACGCTCTCTGGCATCTCTTAGCATCGCAGCACTTGCGGTGTTGCAGGCAATAACAATGGCCTTAACCCCGGCATCCACTAAAGAGTCCATGATCTCAAGGGCGAAGGAGCGTACTTGGGCTAGTGGCCGAGGGCCATAGGGACCTCGGGCGGTATCACCGAAGTAGATCAAGGTCTCGTTGGGCAATTGATCGATTATTGCTCTAGCCACAGTAAGGCCCCCAAGGCCAGAATCAAATAGGCCAATTGGCGCAGATCCATACTTATTGGCCATAGCCGCAAGTCTAAAGGTGCTCAACCAATAGGCCTTCTCCGAGCAGGCTATAGCGAAATCTGCCGAGAGCCATACCAAAGATGTCCGATTTGCCCTGAAAAAGAGCAAAGTCCTTAAGAATTGCCGAATTACTGGGTTGAAATTCTAGTGAGTACCCGGCACCCTTTCGCCTGATTGCGCCTGCCGAGGCTTCATATGGGTCTACGGGGGAGGTGATCGCTCGGCTCTACCTGTGTCGAGCAATCCTAACTGCCCACGGAGGCTTATTGAAATGCAACTAGACGCATCTCAGTGGAGCACGGTCTACAACATCCTCTCTTTTGGACTTGTATCCATGCTCGCAACAACCGTCTATACCCTTGTTTCACAGAACCGCGTTCTTCCTAAGTATCGCAACGCCCTGGTTCTTTCATCCATGGTTACCTTCATCGCTGCTTATCACTACGTGAGAATCTTTGATTCTTTCAAGGATGCAACGAAAGAGGGGACATTTGAAGTAGTAACTGATAGCAACGCAAGTTCAGCGGCGTTTAATGAGGCATACCGCTACGTTGACTGGATCCTTACAGTGCCGCTACTTCTTGTTGAACTAATCGCAGTATTGGCTCTTGCCAAAGAAGCAGCTCGCTCGCTGCTAACACGCCTCGTTCCTGCATCAGCAGCAATGATCGCACTAGGTTATCCAGGAGAAGTTTCTGCAGACCAGGGTGAGAAGATTATGTGGGGCGTTCTCTCCACCATTCCATTCCTCTACATCCTCTATATTCTATTCATAGAGCTAGGTAAGTCCCTAGATCGTCAGCCTGAGGGAGTTGCAGCCACAGTTGGCCGCATCCGTCTCCTCCTCATCGCTACCTGGGGCGTTTACCCAATCTCCTACCTCCTTCCAATCATCGATGCAGATGGAGCAGCAAGCTCTGGTGCCTTCGTTGGGCGTCAAGTTGGTTACACCATCGCTGACATAGCATCTAAGTGCGTGTTCGGTCTAACAATCCTCAAGATCGCACGCATGAAGTCAATTGCCGAAGGAATGAAGGACGATTAATAAGGAGTAAAAGAAATTAAGGATCAGGGCGCGGGAGACCGGGCCCTGATTCTTTTTAGCTTGGAGAAATCTCCTCCAATAAAGATTGCTGCAGCCAGCCAATCCAGGAATAGACTGCATACACGGCCTTCATGGGATCACTTTCTAGCATCAACTCATATTTCTTATGAATAGCTTCGGTATCAATGCTCTCTCTTTCTGACTTATCCCCGCCGATTCCCAAGCGAACTGCTAGAGCTAGCCTTAAATCATTAAGCCCTGAGAGCCAATCCAATATTTGCGAGCTCTCTATGATGAGCTTGAAAGAGCCTTTATCTATTGGAGTATGAGAACTTGAAATCTCCTCTGGTTCCTCTTGGCTAGTTAGAGCTTCATAGATGATGCGGGCATGGGCTTTCTTCTTCTCACGTAAACCATATTCGGTATAACGACGGAATTCACCAGCAGAGGCCGAATCCTCATAGGCATCAGGAAATAACCTTCGTAGCACAGGATCTTCAGGGAGTGCATCAGAATCCGAAATTCCCACTAAATGAAGTAGTGGGTCTTGATGCTCAGCTAGAGATTCTCCCTGGGAAAGCAGTTCTAGAAGTTGTTCTGTAAGATTGATTAGTACCTGTGATTCCTGAGTTGAGATAACTATTGAGATCTCGCCATTTTCATCTCTTCCAAATGATGACATTTACCTAGTACTCATCATCTCTTTGCAGCGTTGCCCAGAGCCCATATTCATGGAGGCGCTGGACATCTCGCTCCATCTCCTCACGAGTGCCACTTGAAACTTGCGCTCTTCCCTCAACATGAACTCTTAGCATCAACTCTGTGGCTTTCTCTTTGGAGTAACCAAAGAGCACCATGAATACATGAGTAACATAGGTCATCAAATTAACTGGATCATCCCAAACTACACAGACCCATGGGCGATCTGCTTTTAAATCAGTATCGCTATCTGATTTGGTAGCCGTGCCAAGCGCCATCTCTTACCTAGAGTTCATTATTAGATTGATCATCTGGGCCTTTACGAAGGCCGGCATGAATCTCTTTACAGGTTGGGCAGATGGGAAATTTATTGGGATCACGAGATGGAATCCATCTCTTGCCACAGAGGGCAGTCACTGGTTTCCCAGAGACTGCTGATTCCACAATCTTTTCTTTGCGCACATAATGAGAGAACCTTTCGTGATCTCCTGAATCTAGCTGCTCCTGCGTGCGAGTATCAATCAAAGTATCACCATCGCTACTTGCTTTGCCTCCAGAAAATAGCCCCAAAACCTGGGTTCGGTGATTTGCTCGCTTCATAGCGCTAATAATAGGGCGAGTAGGAAAGTGCGCCTGCGCTAACTGGGGGCCATAAGATAGGCAGATGAAAGATCTCTTGCGTAGCCAAGATCTGCTCAGATCTGATGTGGAGATGCTCCTTGCCACCGCTTCAGAGTTTGCAAGCGCGCCCCTGAAGGCGCCAGATCTACTAGCCAATAAAGCTGTTGCTATCTACATGTCCAAGCCCTCTACTCGGACTCGACTCGCATCTGAGAGCGCAGTGGCTCATCTTGGCGGTACTCCAATATTTCTAAGAGGTGATGAGCTCCAAATCGGTAGAGGGGAGACTATCGCCGACACCGCCAAAGTGATCAGCCAGTTTGCCCAAGCCTTGATTATTCGCACCTTTGCCCAAAGCGATGTCGATGAGTTGGGGGCAAATGCCAGCATTCCAGTGATCAATGGCCTCACCGATTATGACCATCCCACTCAAGCACTTGCCGATTGGCTAACAATCCGTGAGGTATTTGGAAGAGACATCTCAGGAAGAAAGTTCACTTATCTCGGTGATGGAAATAATGTCGCCACAGCTTGGTTAATGATGGGCGCAATTATGGGTGCACATGTGGTTGCAGCGACCCCGGATGGAAAGTTCGCCCCTAAGAAAGAAGTTCTAGATCTTGCCAGTGAATTAGCTCTGGAAAGTGGCGGAAGAGTTGAAGTAACTACTGATGCCAGATCAGCTGTTAGTGGAGCCAGTGTCTTATATACCGATGTCTGGATGTCCATGGGAGATATTGAAGCAGATCGCATTGAAAAAGAGCGGGCACTTTCAAGTTATCAGGTCAATGATGAGTTAATGTCACTTGCTAGCAACGATGCGATATTTATGCATTGCCTTCCAGCTCATCGCGGAGAAGAAGTGAGCGCATCAGTAATTGATGGCCCTGCCTCAAAGATCTGGCGTCAGGCATTTCATCGTCGAAGTACTATTCAAGCCATCCTCTATCACAGCCTACGCGGTGAATTGAAGGGAAGGCTTTGAATATCATTTCATTCAAGATTCACCTCTTTGAATTTGTTGGTATCTTGATCAACTAGATAGGGTTTTCATATGCGCGTAGCGGTTCCAGCCGAGAGTCAGGATGGCGAGAAACGAGTAGCACTCCTTCCAGACATCATCTCCAAATTAACTAGGGTCGGCCTAAGTGTTGCTATTGAAACAAATGCTGGGCTCCATGCCGGAGCTAGTGATGAAAGCTATATAGAGCAAGGCGCTACGGTATTTAGTCCAAGTGAACAAGGAAAAGAATTAGCCAGCGCTGATGTAATTCTCTCAGTCCAGCCACTTACTCCATCTCAGGTGAGTAATCTAAAAAGTGGAGCTATTACTATTTCATTTCTTTCAACGGTGAACGCTAACGAGAGTATTGATGCTCTTGCCAAGGCTGGGGCAACCGCACTTTCCTTAGAAGCGCTACCTAGAATTTCAAGGGCTCAATCTATGGATGCCCTAACTTCTCAAGCGCTCTGTGCTGGATATAGAGCAGCACTTGTTGCAGCAGAGCTCTCGCCACGCTTTTTTCCTCTACTTATGACAGCTGCAGGAACCGTTACTCCAGCAAATGTCCTAGTGCTTGGGGCAGGAGTTGCAGGACTCCAGGCAATTGCTACCTCTAGGAGATTGGGAGCAGTGGTCTCTGCCTACGATGTTCGCCCCTCATCTGCTGAAGAAGTTAGATCAATGGGCGCTACTTTTATTGAGCTAGAACTTGAAGCACTTGAGGGATCTGGCGGGTATGCCAGAGAGATGAGTGAGGAGCGTGCAGCAAAACAAAGGGAACTTCTAGCTCCTTACATAACTAAGTCTCATGTCTTAATTACTACCGCCGCAGTTCCAGAAAGAGCCGCGCCAAGGCTAGTAACAAAAGAGATGTATCAAGCAATGGCTCCAGGTTCGGTGATTGTTGATCTGGCCGCTGAAAGCGGGGGAAATGTTGAGGGTTCAAAGCCGGGAGAGATAATTACCGTAGGCAATTCAGTTCTGCTCTGGGGCGGCAAGGATGTTCCAAGTCAATTGCCATTTCACTCCTCCTATTTGCTCTCTCGAAACATTGTGAACTTACTTCTTCTGATGGTTAAAGATGGTGCTATTACTCCCGATTTCTCAGATGAAATAATTGATGCCGCAGCCCTTACCCACGGTGGAAATCTAAGGAAAGGGTCTTAGAGCTATGGAAGTCATGGCGATAATCTCCATCTTTACCCTCTCCATATTTGTCGGCTTTGAGGTAGTTTCCAAAGTCTCATCAACTCTTCATACCCCGCTAATGAGTGGTGCTAATGCAATTCATGGAGTTATCTTGGTCGGCGCAATTATCGTGGCAGACCATAGTGATAGTGAACTAGAGCTTGGATTATCACTTGCTGCCATAGTCCTTGCCACAATAAATATGGTCGGCGGCTTTGTAGTGACAGATCGCATGCTTGAGATGTTTAAAGGCAAAGGTGCCAAAGGTAAGAGCTCAGGTGATAAATAAATGAGCCGCTTTCTCTATGAATTGATTGGCCTTAGCACTGGCGTGATGTTTATTCTGGCACTTAAAGGCTTATCACATCCAAGAACTGCAAGGCGAGGAAATCTGCTAGGGGCAACGGGAGCCACAATTGCAACCATCGCGGTATTCTTCTATAGCAGTGATGGCCGATTGCCACTTAATAATCTTGGCTGGATCTTAGGAGCCATTGCTTTTGGCTTGATTGTTGGCGTTCCAGCAGCGAGAAAAGTCCAGATGACAGCGATGCCACAGCTAGTTGCGCTTTTTAATGGAGTGGGTGGCGCGGCTGCAGCACTTGTGGCAATTGTGGAATATTTGAAGCTGGGCCAAATCGCACCCACTGCAGTAGTTATTGCTACGGTATTTACCGTGGTTGTCGGCTCAACCTCTTTCTCTGGATCGGTTGTTACCTTCCTTAAGCTCCAAGAGTTGATGACTACTCGTCCAGTTGTTTTTGCTGGAGGAAGATTTGTTGTCGCAGGAACTCTTGTTGCAACCCTTGTTTGCGCGGGCTGGGTCGTGACCTCCCTTGGCACTACTCCACTTTTGTTTCTTGCCGGCTTATCGCTTGCCTTTGGTATCTTATTTGTCCTTCCAGTTGGTGGAGCAGATGTGCCAATTGTTATCTCATTGTTAAATGCCTTTACCGGCCTAACAGTTGCCGCCGGTGGATATCTCCTTGATTCGACGCTATTGATTATTGCTGGAACTCTAGTGGGAGCCTCAGGAACAATTCTGACCCGATTGATGGCGGAGGCAATGGGGCGTTCACTATTTGGCACCTTGTTTGGGGCATTTACTGCCAAGCCTCAAGATAGCTCAGCAACAGGAGAGGATAGGACAGTTAAATCTGGATCACCTGATGATGTGGCCATTTTGCTCAACTATGCTCGAAGAGTTGTCATCGTTCCAGGCTTTGGCCTAGCTGTTGCTCAGGCACAGCACACAGTTAGAGAATTAGCAGATCTCTTATCTGCTAAGGGAATTGATGTGGTCTACGGCATTCATCCGGTAGCAGGGCGTATGCCAGGGCATATGAATGTTCTACTTGCTGAGGCCAATGTGCCGTATGAGCAGTTATCTGAGATGGATGAAGTAAATCCAACATTTCCACAAACTGATGTAGCGCTAATTATTGGAGCAAATGACGTGGTCAATCCCGCTGCCAAAACAACGCCAGGATGTCCCATCTATGGAATGCCAATTCTTGATGTTGCTCAAGCTGGGAATGTGATTTTCCTTAAGAGATCCATGAGACCAGGTTTTGCTGGTATCGAAAATGAACTTCTCTTTGATGCTAAGACCACGCTTCTCTTTGGTGATGCCAAAGCCTCGTTAACAAGGGTTGTGAGCGCGCTTAAAGCTCTCTGACTAATCAATATCCTCCAGGTCTAGTATTCAGACATGGAATCACTTGCGCTTATGGTGGCAATAATCGTGGCACCTGCTTTCTATGGTGGCCCAATCGCCTTTCTGCTTTCCTTATTTCGACCAAAGAAGATGTCACGATTCCGTCGCTGGTCTATTCTCGTTTTGGCAATCCTTTCTATTATTAGTGGGGCCTATTTGCTCGTTAGATTTGTAAGTTCCGGCGCAAATGTCATTGGCGCCCTTGGTTTAAGCACGGGACTGGGTGCTATATGGCAGTTGAAAAGAAATGGAAAACTAATTCCTTAGAACCTCTTTAAGGGGTATCTTCGGTGGGGTTATACAACTCTGCTCGAACCTTTCTTGAAAGGAAAGTCTGATTTTGGTGGAGGTGCCGGGAATTGAACCCGGGTCCTTCGACACTGAAACAGGGCTTCTACGGGCGTAGCGCGCTATTCGTTTTCTCTGTCCCGGTTCTCTCGCACGCTAGTAACCGACAGACTCAGTTGTGAAAGATTTCCTTACCGATAGCCACAACAACTTCGGTTAGTAAGCCCCCCTATCGACGTCGGATTCTGAGGCGGGGAGCGCGCTCAGGCCAACGGATTACTTAGCTCGCTTAGGCAGCGAGGCGGTAATCAGACGAAGTTTTATCTGCGTCTGTATGTGTGCACGGGTTTTTGTGGTTAACGAGATCATCCCGGCTTCCTCGGCCCGCTTCCCCTGGCTCAACAAACGAAGTCGAGACCGTTCACCCCCGCGATTAACGTGGATTAGAAGCTGTGAGCAGATTATAGAGCAGAGAACTGACCTTAAGAAACCTAGGAGATAGGCTCAGTAGTGCAATAAAGAGTAATCAATCTTCGAATCTATTTGACTTGCCCCGGCCACCTTTGCCAGATGAGCGATTAGAAAGCTCTCGATCAATTTCACGGTTTGCCTGTTTCTCCATCAATGTTGCGCGCTTATCATATGCTTTCTTACCTCGAGCAAGGGCTATCTCTACCTTTGCTTTTCCATCTTTGAAATAGAGTGAGAGTGGTATGAGAGTAAGGCCACTTTCCTTTAAAGTTCCAATGAGTCGGTTTATTTCGCGCTTACTCATTAAGAGTTTTCTATTCCGTCTTGGTTCATGATTGGTCCATGAGCCCTCGCTATATTCAGGGATATGAACTCCGCTTAGATAAATCTCGCCATCTTGAACCACTCCATAGCCATCAGTAAGGGTGGCTCTTCCAGCTCTTAGAGATTTGACTTCAGTACCAACTAATACCAGACCCGCTTCAAATACCTCATCAATGAAATAGTCATGGCGCCCCTTCTTATTCCGGGCGATAATTTTCTTGCCTATTTCCTTGACCACGGCTTAAGGGTATCTCGCCAAACCAAGATATCCATGCCAACTAACTACTTAGAGCTAATCCTTTGCGATAAAGGATGCTAGCCCACCTAATACCTGCAGTGATTTAAGGCCAATCTCTGCTGGGATTACCGCAAGGTCTGGAGTTATACCAACTTCCTCAATGATGCGACCAGATGGGGTGAGAAAGAGAGCCACAGTAAGCTCCAATTTAGAACCATCCTCTAGGGAGATAATCTCTTGAACTGAACCTTTTCCATAACTTCGCTCGCCAATTACTACTCCCCGACTCCGATCTTGAAATGCCCCAGCCAATATTTCAGCAGAACTTGCAGTGTTTCGGTTAATAATAACCACCACTGGAACCTTTATCGGATTTGAATTTGTAGCACGAAATACCCTCTCTGACCCATTTACCTTATATGAAACAATGATGCCGCTACCAATAAAGAGCTCTGCAACATCTACAGCCTCTTCTACTAAGCCTCCAGTATTGTTTCTTAAATCAATAATCACCCCTGAGCCAAAATTAGCCTGCCTTAGCGCCTCGGAAACCTCGCTAGCCGTTCCTGAAATGAAGGAGGCAATCTCAAGTAGGGCAACTGAGCTACTAACTTGTGTAAGTTCCACACTCTTTGCCCGCACTTTTCCAGCTTTAATCGTGGCAAGGACTTTCTTTTCACCTCTGGCTACAAGTAGATCAAACCTGTTTCCGAGATCTCCCCGAATGAGAGCAATGGCTGATGCCAGAGAAGCTCCGCTTACCTTTGTTCCATTTACCTCGAGGAGTTCATCGCCAATTTCAAGGTTGGATCGTGCTGCAGGAGACCCCTGTTGAATCGATGAAATCTTGATTACGCCTCCTCGGGACTTAGTCAGATATATGCCAATTCCTGTAAAAGAATTGGAGCTCTGTGCTTCAAATACTTTTAGCGCTTTTCTCGGAAAGTAGTTGGACCATTCATCACCCGATGCTTTGAGGACGCCTTCAATGGCAGCTCGCTCTAAGGATTCACGATCTACTCCCATAGCACCAAGGTCAACCACGCTTCTAATTGCCTCATCTACTGTTGTGCCAATTCTGGATTCACCCACCTGCACTCCGACCACAAAAACAAGGGCAGTTACCAGCATTGCGACAAGCGTCTTTCGAAGTATTTCGGCATTGATAACTTTTTGGCCACTCGCGATTCTTGCTGATGCCCTCTCCACTCGAGCAAGTGAAACTTCACTAGTCCCTATCATCTTCGATTCGCTGGCATCCCACTTTCTGGTTCTTCCGCCGATAACAGCGCGCTCAGCAGCAGGTGACTTCTTCTCATCACTCACTTGGAGAACTCCTATTGCTTGAAACGGGCGAGGTATGTCATCAATTGCAAGGGCGTAACGGTAGCCCAGGGGCGCTTTAGAACTCAACTAAGAGCAGATTAGCGCTCAGAGTTAAGCGTGCTCTGAGTTAAACCTTTGAGTATTTACGAAGCGTCAAGATAGATGCTAGAGATGAAACTAGAAGTCCAGTCCCAAGAAGATAAGCAGATGCGACCCAGACATCATTCCAGGTGAAGAAGTTAGTGAAAGTAAGAAGCGGCGCTATCCGTTCGTCAATTACATACTTTAAGGAAGAGAGCATGCCTACTGAGAATCCCCAACCCATAACGGACGAGAAGACTCCCTCTAGGACGAAAGGCAATTGGATGGAAAAAGAGCTTGCTCCAACTAGTTTCATAACATTGGTTTCTCTTCTTCTATTGAATGCAGCAATCCTCAAAGTATTACTAATCAATAGTGCTGCTGTCAATACGCTAGCGATTCCAATTGCAAGTGCTCCATCACGTAAGACATTTAGCAGTCTAAAGAACTTCTCCAGAATTGACCTTTGATCTTGAACTATATCTACTCCTGGCCGACCTGAGAACGCACTCTGTACCACTGCAAATTGCGTGGGGTCATTTAGCTTGACTCGAAATGATTCCGGTAATTGATCAGCAGTAACATTTTGTGAAATTGCAGAATCTCTAAATCTTTCCTGGAAGCGATCAAATGCCTCCGATTGCGATTCGTAATAAACTGTTTCAACAACGGGAAGTTCTTCAAGATCTGCTTGAATCTCAAGGCGTTGCTGGGCAGTAATGATCCCTCCAGCGCAAGATGGAGAATCAGAGAGAGAGCCGCAGAGATAGACCGAGACCTCGATCTTGTCATACCAGTAATCCTTCATTACCCGCACTTGAGAATTTGAAAGTAAGCCGATACCAAGAAGTGACAGCGAAATTGCTACCGTTACTACAACTGCAAAGGTCATGGTTAGATTACGGCGCAAGCCAATGCCCACTTCGCTAAGAATAAATCCAGCGCGCATCGCTACCCCGTATATCCGTAAACCCCGCGAACCTGATCGCGGACGACTTGTCCCTTATCTAATTCAATGACTCGCTTGCGCATCTGATCGACAATGCCAGAGTCATGGGTGGCCATAACCACAGTGGTTCCTTCGCGATTGATGCGATCTAGCAATTTCATGATTCCAACAGAGGTCGCAGGATCTAGGTTTCCTGTTGGTTCATCGGCGATGAGAATCGCAGGGTTACTCACATAAGCCCTGGCGATAGCAACTCTCTGCTGTTCTCCACCTGAGAGCTCTCCAGGCTTGCGATCAGTTTTGTCTTCCAGGCCGACTAGCTCTAGAACTTCTGGAACTTCGCGAGCAATTTCCTTCTTAGAAAAACCTAATACATGCAAGGTAAAGGCAACATTCTCCACAACTGTCTTATTTGGTAGCAAGCGAAAATCTTGAAACACCGTGCCGACTTGGCGCCGTAGCTCTGGAACCTTCCAATTAGATAGTGTCCCCAGGTCCTTTCCGGCGACATGAATCTTTCCAGAGGTTGGTCGCTCTTCCCTTAAGACCAAACGTAGGAAAGTTGATTTTCCAGAGCCAGATAGGCCAACTAGGAAGACAAACTCCCCCTTCTCGATATCAATCGAGACATTATCTAGAGCTGGTCGGTCATTTTTCCCATAGCCCTTAGTCACGTTCTCAAAGCGAATCATGGGTCAGATTTTAGATAGAGCGGGGGTGAAAGCTACGGATAAACCCGCTGTTTTTAGGTGAGAAAGAACGCAGAATTACCAATTGAGCCTATCTACAGCTTGATTCTCTCTCTACGCCAACGAATTCCAGCCGCAATAAATCCATCAAGATCACCATCTAGAACTGCTTGGGTATTGCCGGTTTCAAAATCAGTTCGATGATCCTTCACCATCTGATAAGGATGAAGCACGTATGAGCGAATTTGATTACCCCAAGATCCTGAAGTATCGCCACGGAGCGCATCAATCTTTGCTCTCTCTTGAGCATTTCGCCTCTCCAATAATTTGGATTGCAGAACCGACAAAGCGGTTGCCTTATTTTGAATCTGGGAACGTTCATTCTGGCAGGAGACCACAATTCCGGTGGGGTTATGGGTGATGCGAACTGCAGAGTCGGTGGTGTTAACGCCTTGTCCTCCAGGGCCTGATGAGCGATAGACATCGATGCGAATTTCTTTCTCATCAATTTCAATATCATCGCTTTGATCAACAACAGGGACTACTTCAACCCCAGCGAATGAGGTATGGCGGCGGTTCTGGGAATCAAAAGGTGAAATTCTGACCAAGCGATGAGTTCCCTGTTCAACAGAGAGGGTTCCATAAGAGTAAGGGCCGCTTACCTTAAAGGTCGTCGATTTGATGCCAGCCTCCTCGCCATAGGAGGTTTCCAAGACGCTCACGCCATAATTGTGGCGCTCGCAATATCGAAAGAACATTCGCGAGACCATCTCTGCCCAATCAGAGGCATCGACTCCACCAGCCTCTGAGCGAATAGTTACTAGCGCATCTCGATGGTCATACTCGCCGCTTAATAGGGTCTGTATCTCAAGTTCTGAAATTGCTGATGTTAATCCATCTAACTCTTTTAATATCTCCTGCTCTGCTCCATCACTGGGTTCGTCATTGGCAAGCTCTAGCATGATCGGAAGATCTACGATTCGAGACCTTAAGCTACTAACTTTGTTTATAGTGCTATTGACCCGTGAAAGAGCGCTGGTGACTCTCTGTGCTACCTCTGGATCATTCCAAAGATTTGGTGCTCCTGCTTGAGTTTCTAGCTCCGCCTGCTCTCTTCTTAATCTATCTAGATCCAAAACTGCTTCGATTGATCCTAAAGTAGCATCAAGCGCAGCAATCTCAGCATTAATGTCGCGCTCAACCATGGCGCAAGGATAACCCCTATTAATGCCGGTTCAGTCACTGGTAGATGGTCTGCATAGATACCTCTATCTCATTGGTAAATTCTGTGATCCCAAAGACCCGTAATTTAAATGGCAATTGATGAACCTGTTGCAGCGTGACACTCAGGCTCTTTCCATCGCAGACAAAAGCCTTTAGAGCAATGTCGCCACTAGCCTGATTAAATCTCTGGCCATAAAGGTCTAAATGAGTACTTGCTAATAACGCTAACTCTTGGCTAAAGGTCTTGCCTGCATCGCTGCAATTTATTGGAACTTCCCTATGCGATCCAGTAAAGATGTCTGGAATAGGCACTTGATAGTAATAAGCAATTTCATCTAACTCCTGCACCGCCCTGGATAAGGCGCCTTCGGTAAGATTAATCAAATCTCGCCTAGCGATATAAACCGAAGCCAGATTAGATACTAGAAAGATGAAACTCATAGCGATGACGAAGTAACCCATAATCAGGGGTGAAATTGAGCCAGTTTCTTCTAATTGCCCCCTAACCTTCATCACGCCACTTATCGACGTATCCGCTTGCAACTGCGGCAGCCTTTCGATTCTCATTTCTGAATAACTGATCAAGGTCATAAACGTTAAGGTCAAATGAACGATAGAGGCTTAGCTCAACAAGAGAGCCCGGTCGCAGACATCCCTGGCTCCCGCAGGCAATGTTGTAAGTGAAGTCATGACGCCAACTATCACCTCCACGACCTTCACTTTCTAGTTTGCGGTATTGATCAAGTAGGAAGCGAACCCTTTGATGTCCTTGCTGCAAGTCATCTGCGGTAATAAAAGCCCTGAGGCTCTGCCTGGAAAGAGTGGAGACAGTCATCTCCTCTTTTGCACTCTGCTGCATAGATGAAAAGAAGATTAAGGCAGGAATAAACAGCGGTGTTGCAATGAGCACGAATTCAGCAATAGCTGATCCCTCTTCGCTTTTAACCCTATTCACGTATTGCGATGCCTTCGCTCTTCATTTCTACCCTCGAACCAATTAGATTCGTAATCACTGGAATGTCAAGTGTTGATCTATAAGTAATAACCTCGCCCCCTCCAGGCAGGGCGACAACTTCTTGATTAGTCTCTCTCCTGCTACCTAGGGCGTAGACAGTTGTTTGCCCAGGCTTTCCTTCAAGAAGAGCTGAGCGATTTATGGCATTGGAAATATCAATTTTATCTAGCATCTGCCAACTTCCTGAAAGCACTAACTGCAGAATCATAAGAAAAAAGGCAGTGGTAGGAATCAAGCCGAGTGCTGACTCCACCGACCCGCCCTCTAGGTCTTGCCGGTCGCTTGATTTCATCAGCGAATGCCATTCATCGCATCAAGGGAGTTCTTTAAGATAGTGCTTAGCCTTGGCGCAGCAATGGTCCAAATCGCAGTAACTAATCCAGTGGTCATAAGTACCACCAATACCCAGCCTGGAACATCGCCTGATTCATCGACATCATTTGCCAAGAATTCTCGATATTTTTCAGCAACATTTGAGTTAGACAAACGCTCTTGTGCCTCCAGAAATTTTGCCTGGAATACTTCACCCGATAAAGGCTTCTTGATTTCCATATCTAATCCCCCGATTCTCGTCCTATCTGCAATTCTCACCTACCCCTGAGATCTGATTGAACGTGCGGCGAGAAAATGTGGAAAAGCCATTCTGTGTATAACTTGAGTCAATTACATGAAACTATTGAGTTGCTCAAATGAAGGAAATAGTGCAAACAAAATTGAAACAGGCAAGATTAAGAACACTATGGGTATCATCAAGGAAATTTCTGCCTTTCCTGCTCTCTGCAAGATTTGATTCTTGCTAGACAGGCGAGCATCCTTTACTTGTGATATCAAAATCGGTCCTAAGGATGAACCTCGTTCGATTCCTAAGACGATGCTGGTGGTGAATCTTCTCAATATCAGCGAGTCATATCGCAGAGATAGGTTATCTAGCGCCTGAGTAAGGGAATCTCCCTCACCTATATCTGAAACCACCATATCTAGCTCTCTGGCACTTAGCGAGGTTGATCTCTGTCCAATTATCGCCAGAGCCCGAGAGGGCGAGATGCCAGATGAGATAAGAATAGTTAGAAGCTGAAGCAAAGAGGGAAGTTCTCTTTCGAAAAGTTCTGTAGCAACTTTCTTCTCCTGATCTGCTCTCCGGCGAAGGAGGAGAAAGAACAAGCACAAAATGCTCAATAGCAATAGCGACGCTGGAATCTGCTCTGGCCAAATGGCAATCAGAAAGTAAAGAGTGAGTGTCAATGCACTAGAGGCAACAAAGTAAATCCAGATGTCTCTGACTCTGCTCTCTTTAGTACCGACTTCTTTTGCTTTCCTCGCCTTCGAAAAATCTCCACTCCTAAGATTCAACGTTGCAAAACTCTCTTGGCTAATAATCCAAACCCCAAGCAATAAGAGAGGTAGAACGACAATTAGGGAAAGTAGGCGAATATCAGATAGCTCTGGCTTCATTTCATCGCCCTTGGCGCAGCAGGAAGGGAGCCCAACTTCTCCATCCAGATATAGGCAGTTGCCGTCATAAGCACTCCCAGAGATAGAACTAGCGCACCACTTGGCGTTGAATAGATCAGCACAGTCGAATCTTGTGTGGAGAGCAGAATCAATAACAGCCAGGGCGCTGCAGTTGCTAAGAGAGCTGAGTTCCTAATCCAACCAAATTTCGTCCGTATCTCCTCGGTTACTGCAATATCTTCTCTGACAAATTCAGCCAATAATCGAAGAGCGTTATTTGCGTCCTTTCCTCCAAAGTCCTTGGAGATAATCAGTGTTTCAAAGACCTGATCAGATATCGCGGAATCTAAGCGCTTCTTTTCCTCTAATAGGACCTGCTCGAAATTTCCTGAATCCAAGAGGCCGCTCTGGATCTGGATAAAACTGGACCTTAGTGCTCTTGGTCCATGAAGGGCTAGTTGGCTAAGTGCCCCTGAGATTGTGATTCCTGCTTGGAGAGCTGAGACTAAAGAATCAATTGCCTCAGGCCAGGCAAGTTCCTGCTCTCTCTGCTTGCTTAACTTTCGCCCGCGGTTTATGAGAAATGGTATTGCTGCTGAGAGGGTGGAAATAGCTAGGGAAATTGGCTTTGATGAGGTAAGAAGAAAAGTGATGAGGTATGCAAAGGTGAGAGTAATCATCAAGGCAAAGGTGCTCCGAGATGAGATTTTCTTATCTGGTTTGAGTCTCTTGTTGAAAGGACTTGAATCAAACGAGGCTATGTATGCACCAAGGGCTGCCAGAGCGCCTGCAAAAATTGGCAGGGCAAACTGCTCAAACATGAAAGCCTTTTTGGTATTGGCCATCATCCCAGGTAAAAATCGACTCTAGGTCAATGTGAAAGTTCTCCGCCCTGTCTAGAACTTGAGCGACTTGCAAAACCCTACGAACCCCAGTGCCATCAATCCCAACATGGATTACATAATCTAGCGCGCGAAATACTATTGGAGTCAGGAAATCTTGAGTTATGTTCTCGCCGGCAAGGAGAGGAAGAGTCTGAAGTTTTCTCAATGCCTCAGTCGCTGAGTTTGCATGAATAGTTGCCATTCCAGGAATTCCTGAGTTAAGGGCGATTAACATATCCCAAGATTCAGCCTCGCGAATCTCACCAATTACCAATCGAGATGGGCGCATTCTCAGCGCCTCTTTGATCAGCTTTCTGATACTTATCTCCCCAACTCCATCGAGGCTGGCGCTTCTAGTCTGCATCGCCACGCAATCTGGGATTCTTGGGCTTAGTTCAAATACTTCCTCTATGGTTATTACTCGATCGGTTATTGGCACAGCACTAACAAGAGCATTTAGTAGAGTGGTTTTACCAGCTTGAGTTGAACCACTTACTAAGATATTTTTCCGATCACTTACTGCCTGGGTAAGAAACTCCTTTATTTCGGCAGAGATAACTTGCATCTCCACTAGATTAAGCAAGCTCTTCGCCCGCATCAAATGCTTTCGAATGTTTATTGCCCAATGCTCCGAGGTAACTTCAGGAATTACAATATGAAGCCGGCTTCCATCAGGTAGGCGCGCATCAACAAAGGGATGGCTTAGATCAATTCTTCGACCAGACCACATCAATATCCGGTCCATGATTGATTGGAGCTCTGAGGTGCTTAAGACGATATTGGTTAACTCACTCTTTCCCGAACGAGCAATGAAGATTCTCTGTGGTGAATTAATCCAAATCTCTTCTATCTCATCATCTTCGAAAAGGCTCTGCAGCGCTCCATAATCAGCGCTCTGCTGACTATCATCCTTTTCCATGGCCCTTTCATAGGCCAAGATCAGGCTAGGCACTACTGACTTATTGGAGAAAATTGTGAATTATCCGCAAAAATCTGATGCGGAGTGAGCACCGATACACTCTCGGTATACTGATGCCTGCAATGCTTTCTGTTGCATGGTGGGCGTAGCTCAGCTGGTAGAGCACCCGGTTGTGGTCCGGGATGTCGCGGGTTCAATCCCCGTCGCTCACCCCATTATCACTTAGATTGCGATTGTTTCTTCAAGCAGTTGCTACCAAAGACCTCTCATCAATTAATTTAGAAGTTACAACGTCTTGAATTAATTTAGGTCGTCCGGGAAGCCTTTTGGCCGCGATAACTACCCCATCTTCAAATAGTTCGCCGCCCCAGATTCCGCAAGGTTCCTTCCTTGAAAGTGCTCCCTGCAGACACCCCTTCCTTACTGGGCATGGGCCACAAAGGCTCTTGGCATAGGCGATCTCCTCGCTCTTTTCCGAGAAGAAAACCTCGGGATTGGAGTTATGGCAGGGCAGGGTAAATGCCTGATCGCTGCCATAGGCACCAGTTACTGCATCTAGTCCGATCATGGCGCCTTCGCCCTCGGCCCAGCCTGGGATCAATAGTTCGCTAAAAAGAACGCTCATCGTTCTCACCTCTGCCTTCCTTTTTCATCATCTCTGAATCGCCTGGATAAAGAGAAAGGGGCCCGAATCCTTATGGATTCTAGGCCCCTGGGCTTTGCTTAATCGGTGTTATCCGATAGCGCTCCAGGTGCCGAATCCATCGGCCTTGGTTGACTTGGTTGCAAAATAGTTGTAACCAAATGCAGGCGCGAACCAATAACGAGGTGTGCGATTTGCACTCATCGTTAGTGAAATGGTTCCTGCTGCTGTCATAGTCGGCAGAGAGTAATGCATCGCTATCAAATGATGCAAACCATTTATTTTACTAACCCCGCCTCTGCTAGAAATGGGCTGGCTACTCCATAGTAGGTAAGGGTCAGGCTCTGCTGCGCTCTGGTGATTCCGACATAGAACAAGCGCCGCTCCTCATCTACAGAGCTGGCCTGCCAGGGCAATACCTCAGCGCTAACCCCGGCTAGATAGACCTTGCGCCACTCAAGGCCCTTTGCCGCATGCAATGTAGCCAAGGCAACCCCAGGAAGGATCGGGGGGTTATTACTCTCTGATCGTTCTTCAAGTTCACGAAGGAAAGCTCGCAAAGAGCTAAGCCCCTCTGCTTCTAGCTCTCCGGCCAGTTGCATAAAGGAACGCGCATATTGACTCTGCCCAAAGGGTTTTAGGCAATCTCGCAAGTCGGACAACCAATCAGATTCTGACAAGACTGAAGCGCTTCTTATCGCACCAATAATTTCTCTTACCTGCGGCCTATCAAAGAAGCGCTCTGAGTTTCTAATCTGATTCTCAATACCTGCTGCATCTAGGGCGCTTTCTAAGACCTCTAGTTGGTTATTAGTCCTTGTAAGAATTGCTATTTCATTGGCAGCAAGACCCTGGGCAATATCTTCTCTTATCAATGAAACTAGCGCTAAGGCTTCATCTTGCTGAGATCTATATCCTTGAGCCATAGGCCTATCGCCATGGTTATTCATGGCATCTAGTTCATGGCCAAGATTTGCAGTTCGCAAGATCGTATTAGCAGTATTGATGATCTCAGGGGTTGAGCGATATCCAGAGCTTAACCTAATTACTTCAGCATGAGGATATTTTGCGGTGAAATTAAGTAGGAAGACTGGGCTTGCTCCGGCAAATGAATAGATTGTTTGAGCTGGATCTCCCACGACGCAGATATCATCGCGCTTTCCGAGCCAGAGATCTAGTAGCCTTTGTTGAAGCGGCGATACATCTTGATATTCATCAACGGTGAAGTAGCGATATTGATCCCTGACTCTCTGCCTAACCTCACGCTCTTCCTCGAGCATCCCAACTGTTAGAAGCAAGACATCTTCAAAATCTATGGCTCGCTCTTGCTTCTTTAGGGATTCATATGCTTCATAGACTTTTGCAACCTGCTCAGGATTGATTTTGCTCGAAACATTTAGGGCCCGGGAGAAATCACTTAAGCCTTGCAGATATTGATCGGGAGCAAGTCCTAATACCTTGGCCCATTCAATCTCACCTGCTAGATCCCTAAGTAGCGAGCTCTTCTTGCTGTTTGAGATACCTGCCCGACTCATCGCCTCGCTCAGAAAACCCGTTTTGCTGGTCAATAGCGAGGGGAAACGCCCCCCTAGAGTCTCAGGCCAGAAGTAAATCAATTGCCTTAATGCTGCGGCATGAAAGGTTCTGGCTGCGATATTGGCAGCGCCAAGTGAGCGAAGCCTGGTGCGCATCTCACCAGCTGCTCTTGCGGTGAAGGTCAGGGCTAATACTCGCTTGGGATCAAACACTCCAATGTCAACGCCATATGCCAGGCGATGGGTAATCGCTCTAGTTTTTCCAGTTCCGGCTCCTGCAACTACACAAACTGGCCCCCGAAGGGAGGTTGCCACGCTTCTCTGCGAAGGATCCAGCGCTGAGAGAATTTCATCGGCTAATTGCGCCACGACTGACCTGACAATTCACTCTCTGCCATTGGACCATACCAGGCGTTAATCATCGCTCGAGCCACAGAGATTAATGGTGGCAGCAACAACTCGCCACTTGCAGACTTTGACTTTAGTTCATCGCGAGTCAGCCAGATGATCTCTTCGATCTCTTGGCCATCTGCAACTACAGAGCCAGGGTTTGAGATATTGGCTTCATAAGCAATCATGATTGATGCTGGAAAGGGCCAAGGCTGTGAGCCAAGATATTTCATACCGGTAATTGATCCCCCACATTCCTCTGCTACTTCTCTGATCACAGAACTTTCAAATGATTCGCCAGGCTCAACGAAGCCTGCAAAAGTTGAGAAGCGCTTCTCTGGCCAGACTTTCTGTCTGCCAAGCAAAATTCGATCCTGGCTATCCTTTACCAAAACAATAATTGCTGGATCTGTTCTTGGATGATGCTGGCCGCTACAAACTTCACACTGCCTAGCAGATCCTCCAAGGATAGATTGGGTTTGAGCACCACATTTAGAGCATCTCAAGTGGCTCTGATGCCACTGGGTTAAGGCCAGGGCATGAACAGCTGCTCCTACCTCTAAGTCATCTAAGCGAGCACCTAGAGTTCGAAGGCTTTGGAAATTATCGCCAAATTCGGTTAATTCACTTGCCTGATGGACCACAAAGTAGGGCTCGCCGGAACTTGAAAGACCTAGAAAATAGCGATCGCCTTCGGCTAGTTTGGGTGAGATAAATGCCAGGCTATTGCCGCTACATTCAAAACGATCTGCCAACATAGAGATGATCTTTGCTCGGGCGAATAGCTCATCAAGGACAACAGAATCACCCCTAAGCGCCGCCGCTCGATGCAGTTTGTATCGCGAGAGCGGGAGGTTTAGCAGCACGGGGCGACCCTACTAGCCTGCCTTCATGGCATCTACCCAGGGCTTCACCCTCACCTCCTGGAACACCCTTCATGGCATGGCCATTCCCCCATCATCTGGGGCGACTCTTGAAAGCGCTCTCAATCAGATGGCTAAAGAAGTGAATCCAGATGTAATTGCGCTCCAAGAAGTTGATGTCAATCAGAATAGATCTGATGGCGCTAACCAAGTAGAGGAGGTTGCGCAAATAGTTGGCGCTAACTATTGGGCATTTGCACCCTCATTAATTGGAACTCCTGGTGAAAAGTGGAGCGCTGTAGATAGCGAATTGATATATACCCAAGACTTGCAAGTCCCAAGCCAAGCTATGTATGGCCTAGGGATTCTCTCTAGAGTAGAAGTTAGGTGCTGGCATCGAATTAATCTTGGAAAGTCTGCCATAGGAATGCCCTTATTGGTCCCAGGAGAGAAGAGAGCGCGATTTACCTATGTCTCAGATGAGCCAAGAAGTGTGCTAGTTGCCGAGCTCGAAAACGGCTTGTCAATTAGCACGACGCATCTCTCATTTGTCCCTGGAAGAAATGTATCCCAACTAAGAAAGATCATTAAGTGGCTTCCGAGTATCTCAGGAAAACATATCCTAACCGGTGACCTTAATCTACCCTGGGGGATAGCAGCTAAGTTTTCTGGATGGAGTGATCTAGCTCCAGGTGCTACCTATCCTTCTTGGAAACCAAACATTGAATTTGACTGCATATTGAGTAGAGATATCAAGGCCGAGCAAGTTAAGCCATTGATTCATCAACATCATGGCCTAAGTGATCACCGCGCCTTAAGCATCACCCTGCTCTAGGCAACTTCTGACTTCCTACTCAAACTCTCTTTATGGCTCTTATAGATTGAAAGTAGTTCATTGCGTTTTGCCTCAGGCATATTGAAGCTAGCTGCATAGGCAGACCAGGCCTTTAACTGGCTTAGTTGAGTGCAACCATGAAGCTGGCTGATAAGCCTCCCCCAATCACTCTTATTCAAGACCTTTCCCGAAGCACCTCCGGCAGCCTTTGACATCTCCTCCCGACTTGGGCGCTTTCCCTTGGCAGCAAAACCTAGATTAGCAAGGCAGCGACCAATACTTGAAGTCTCACAATTCTCACTGGCATTGGCGCGATTAACCGGAGATGTTCCCTCTATTTCGGTTGCGAAGCCTGTGGCTTGTGGGCGAATATCTTCAGAGTTGGTATAGGCCTCACTTCGGCAGATCCATTCGATTCTGCCATCGCTTCGCTCAGTTCTCTGCAAATCAGTCAAGATTCGCCCATTGGGATATTTAAGCCAGAAAGCTCTGATGCGATTTTCAACCGGTTCATAATCACTTAAATCGAAGTAACTCACTCTCCCACCGCCATCTCTAGCTCCTCAGCCATAACCGAACTGGGGCTTAGCGAGCCACTTCGAAGTGCTTGACTCAAAACTTCACGACCTCCACTCAAGAATCGAGTTGAGACATAGGAATCACAGCTATTAAAGGCGATGAAATCTAGGATCTCGCCACTGCGCTTGTAGATTGCCTTGCCATCGACATTTTCCACAGAGCCCATTACATGTTTCCTAAATGATTCTCTGATTGATTCGATGATTTCATATTCATAATTGGCTCTAACCCAATCAACGAAAGCCTTTTCATTTAGGACTTGCGGGGTGTTTCTAGCACGGATTAGCGAGACCTTGGCGATCTCCTCACCCTCTAAAGCTGCCTTGGCTGAATCTGCGCCAACTTCCTCTAGCGCCTTGGCAAGCTGCCTTCTAAGCCGGTCCTTGGCTTCTTTGGCGGCATCAGCAATTAGGGTGATTGCTGAGAGTTGAAAGGCTAGCTCTCTAAGATTCATCGGTAATACCTCCAGCTTTGGTGCTTACTTGCTTCTGGAGGTGATTACAGAGGGGACCACTGACAATGAGGCTAAAAGGGGCGATAAATGGGCGTGTTTTAGCCCTCTTGGTTGGCTTTCTTCGCCTTTGAAGTCAGCCTGGATCTCTCATTCCGATCAAAGATAACTTTTCTGATGCGCACAGAACTTGGGGTGACTTCAACGCACTCATCCTCGCGGCAGTACTCTAGGGCTTGCTCAAGGTTTAATAGCTTTGGTGGAATCAGCTTCTCTGTCTCATCAGAACCGGAGGCGCGTATATTCGTCAACTTCTTCTCACGCACCACATTGACATCCATATCCTCAGGCCTTGAGTTCTCCCCAATTACCATTCCTTCATAGACGTCAGCGCTTACTTCAACAAAGATAGTCCCGCGCTCCTGCAGACCAAAGATGGCATAAGAGGTTGCTGTCCCTGAGCGATCTGCAACCAATGATCCGGTACTTCTCGTTCTTAGCTCGCCGTTCCAAGCTTCATATCCATCAAAGACATGGTGCAAAAGCCCAGTTCCTCTAGTCTCAGTTAGAAACTCGGTTCTAAAGCCAATGAGACCGCGCGATGGAATTCTGAAATCCATACGGATCCATCCAGTTCCATGATTGACCATCTGCTCCATGCGACCTTTGCGAAGGGCCATCAACTGAGTGATAACACCTAAGTAATCCTCTGGGGCATCAATGGTTAGCCGCTCCATCGGTTCATGGAGTTTGCCATCAACTAGCTTTGTTACTACCTGTGGTTTCCCAACTGTTAATTCAAAACCCTCACGCCGCATCATCTCAACTAGGACGGCAAGTTGCAGCTCTCCTCTTCCTTGAACCTCCCAAGTATCAGGACGCTCTGTGGGAAGGATTCGTAGTGAGACGTTTCCAACTAACTCTACATCTAGGCGGTTCTTGACTAGTCTGGCCGTTAGTTTCTTGCCAACTCTCCCTGCAAGTGGCGAGGTATTAATACCAACAGTCATAGAGATGCTTGGTTCATCAACTGTAATCAAAGGCAGGGCAAAGGGCTTTTCAGCATCAGCTAGGGTTTCACCTAAGGTAATGGTTTCAATTCCGGCAACAGCGATAATGTCCCCAGGGCCTGCTTTTGTTGCTGGAACGCGCCCCAGGCCTTCGGTAATCATCAACTCTGAGATCTTAACCTTGGCTTGAGATCCATCAGTTTTGATCCAAGTGACGATCTGGCCCTTATTGATCTCACCTTCATGGACTCGACATAGAGCAAGGCGGCCTAGATAAGGAGATGAGTCAAGGTTTGTTACATGGGCTTGAAGCGGGGCTCCCAGATGATATTTAGGAGCGGGGATAGTCTTAAAGATCGCATCAAAGAGCACGTCAAGATTTTCTTCATCTGGCATGCCTCCATCACTTGGCCTTGTCAAAGATGCTCGCCCTGCCTTTGCTGAAGTATAGACAATTGGGAAATCAATCTGTGATTCATCAGCATCAAGATCTAGAAAGAGAGCGTAGGTCTCATCAACAACTGCTCTGATTCTGGCATCTGGGCGATCTACTTTATTGATAATTAGAATAACTGGAAGGTTTTTTTCTAAAGCTTTTCTTAGAACAAATCTGGTCTGAGGAAGCGGTCCCTCCGATGCATCAACTAGAAGAGCTACTCCATCGACCATCTCTAGGCCGCGCTCAACTTCTCCGCCAAAGTCTGCATGCCCGGGAGTGTCGATGATGTTTACAATCGTATCTCCGCGCTTAACCGCAGTATTTTTAGCAAGAATGGTGATTCCCTTTTCCCGCTCCAGATCCATAGAATCCATCAAGCGTTCTTGCGATTCTGCTTGAGCCTTATGGGTAGTAAAGGCTCCTGATTGCCATAACATGGCATCAACTAGAGTGGTTTTGCCATGATCGACGTGAGCAATGATGGCTAGATTCCTTAGCTCCTCTCGCCTCCTAACTTCAAGGCCCTCAAGGTGCGCAGATTTAGTGACCTTGGACATTGAACTTAAAATCCACGACATCTCCATCGGCCATTACGTAATCCTTGCCTTCCATACGAACCTTGCCCCGCGCCTTGGCTTCATTAAAGGATCCGGCTTCAACTAGATCGGCAAATGAAACGACTTCGGCCTTGATGAAGCCCTTCTGAAAATCACTATGAATTACTCCAGCAGCCACGGGAGCAGTATCGCCCTTATGAATGGTCCAAGCCCGAGCCTCTTTGGGACCTGCAGTTAGATATGTCTGCAACCCAAGAGTGGTAAAGCCGACTCTGGCAAGGCTACTTAACCCAGGTTCTGATAGGCCAATTGACTTTAATAGCTCCAGGGCCTCTGATTCATCTAATTCAATTAGCTCAGATTCAGTCTTGGCATCAAGAAATATCGCCTCAGAGGGAGCAACTAACTCAGATAATCGCTGCTTTAACTCCTTTTCTTGCAGCTCACTTGCATCAAGATTGAAGAGATAGAGAAAAGGCTTGGCAGTAAGTAGTTGCAACTCTCTGATAAGGCTTAAATCAATCTCTGATTGAGAGACTAAGCCACCAGATGAAACTAACTTTTCAGCCTCCTTAACTGCTTCAAGAACCGCTGCCCTATCCTTTGCCTGTCTGGCCTCTTTTTCAATTCTTGGTATCGCTCTTTGAATAGTCTGCAGATCTGCTAATTGCAGCTCAGTATTGATGGTTTCAATATCGCTCTTAGGATCAACCCGGCCCTCGACATGAACCACATCGCTATCTCTAAAGACCCTGATTACCTGGCAGATCGCATCACATTCACGGATATGGGCTAGAAACCTATTTCCAAGGCCAGCTCCCTCAGATGCTCCTCTAACAATTCCGGCAATATCAACGAAGGAGAGGGCGGCTGGAATTATCTTCTCTGATGAAAATATCTTTGCCAAGGCCTCAAGGCGCTCGTCTGGAAGGCCAACGACTCCCACATTTGGCTCAATCGTGGCAAAGGGGTAGTTGGCCGCTAGCACGTTCTTCTTCGTTACTGCGTTAAAGAGGGTCGATTTTCCGACATTGGGTAGACCCACGATTGCGATAGAGAGGCTCACAAGGGGTAGAGCCTAACTGCCAATGTCACCTCCTGATGCCACGATAGCGCCATGAACACACTGGCATACCTACTGATCGGCTTAGCTATCGGCATCGGCCTTGGCCTCTTAGTTGGTTATTTCCGCCTAAATAGCGAGCGGGGCAAAGTCACACTTCTAAGTACCCAGATCGATGCCATGCGCCAAGAGGAGAGCCGGCTGACAACTCTTAATGAACAACTGCGCGCAGTTACTACATCAATGGCGCATCTAAGTAGTCAGAGCCAAGAAGCGGAGATTAAGAGAACTAGAGCAGAATCTGAGATGCGCACTCAGATTGAGAATATGAAATTAGGAAATGAAACTCTGCTTCGAGAGACAACTAAATTAGCTGGCGCTCTTTCAAACTCTCAGACCCGCGGAAAGTATGGCGAAGCCCAGCTAGAGACCCTCTTAGAAAACGCCGGCTTATTAGAGAATGTCCACTTCTTCAAGCAAGATTACCGAAGCAGTGGGAGTGAAATTACTAAACCTGATATCAAGATTTCCGTCCCTGGCGGCAGTGAGTTATTTATCGATTCAAAGTTTCCCTTCGATCGCTTCCTGGAGGCGATAGTTGAGAAGGATCCCGTAGAGCGAACCAGGCTAATGCAGGCTCATGCTAGAGATTTGATGGGCCATGTAAGCGCCCTTGCTAAACGAGGTTATCAAGATAGTAACAATTCACCAGATTATGTAGTGCTCTTTGCCCCTTTTGAATCAATTCTTAGTGAGGCAGTCGCCGTTGATCCCCAGCTGCTTCATAAGGCTTTTGAAAAGAATGTCACTATCGCTACCCCCACCACGATGATGGCTCTTCTTCGAACTGTGGCGTTTGTTTTTAGTAGATCAGAGCTTGCAAGAAACGCCCAAGAGATCCAGGATTTGGCAGGAGAGCTCCTAAAGAGAGTCGGTAAAGTCCATAACAAGATTGAAGCTCTCGGAGATCGCATCAAATCAACAGAGCGTGCCTTTAATGACCTGATAAAGAGCGCTGAGGAGAATGTGATAAGGCCAGCTAGAAAGATGGTAAAGCTTGGAGCACCCTCGAGCTCTAAATTAAGGGCTCTAGAAGATATCGATGATGAAGTCCGCCAAATTGCGCCCAGAGAACTTGAATCAGGAGCGATAGATGATGGCGATGATGATCTAGATGAGGGAGAAGGGGATGAGAAATAACTTGCCAACTCCTGCCATAAGGAGCCCAATAAAGGGCGCCGGGTTAACCAAGCCTGGGGTGGTGATTCTGCAATTCTTGGCGATTGCACTAGTTGCAGTAATTGAGATTTTCTTTAGATCAAACGTTGGCTTCTTAACTGGCCTTGCTATCTGGGCCTCTCACTACGGAGCACTTATCTATGGAAGAGAAGGAACTACCTACGTTGCAGTGGTTAATCCCCCCCTGGCATTTGGCCTTGCAACTATCTTGCTCCTGCCCTCTGTTGGTGGAGAAGGGCTCTCAATTACTCGCCTGGGCATTGATCTAGTCTCAGGACTTGCAAGCGTGGCGCCATTCTTAATCACCGGCTCAATATTTGGCTGGTGGTATTACTTCAAGGAGCGAAAGAAGCTACTTTCCAGCGGCTCTTAAATCTTTCCTTAGCTCAGGCGGGATAGCAAAGAGCAGGCGCTCCTCCATCGCAGTAACGGTTTCAACATCGCTATATCCACGCCTATCTAGCTCTGCTAGTAGGTCTGTGACGAGAATTTCTGGAACTGAGGCACCACTTGAAACCCCGATAGTTTCCACCCCTTCAAACCACTTGTCTTCCACCTGATTTGCATAGTCAATCAAATAGCCAGCCCTCGCTCCATATTCCAGGGCAACCTCGACTAAACGCACTGAGTTTGAAGAGTTTCTAGAGCCCACAACTAGCACTAGATCGGACTTAGGGGCAATTTGTTTTATGGCCACTTGGCGATTTTGGGTCGCATAGCAGATGTCATCTGATGGTGGATCTTGCAGGTTTGGAAAACGCTCTTTGAGAATAGCTACGGCATCTAGGGTTTCATCAACGCTTAAGGTGGTCTGGGAGAGCCAAGCCACACCTTTATTGGGATCAATCTCAACACTCCTTGCCCCATCTGGACCCTCTACTAACTTCACATGATCCGGGGCTTCCCCGGCTGTTCCTTCAACTTCTTCATGGCCTTCATGGCCAATAAGAAGAATCTGGAGATCATCGCCGGCAAAGCGGCGAGCCTCTTGATGAACCTTAGTAACTAGGGGGCAGGTGGCATCAATTGTTTTCAAACTTCGCTCTGCAGCCTCTCTATGCACTTGGGGCGATACTCCATGAGCTGAGAAGATGACAATGGAGCCTTCAGGGACTTGGTCAGTCTCATCGACAAATATCGCACCTTTTCTCTCCAAAGATGAAACCACATGAACATTATGAACGATTTGCTTTCTGACATAGACCGGGGCGCCATACAGATCTAAGGCCTTCTCCACAGTCACTACTGCTCGATCAACGCCTGCGCAATAGCCACGCGGGGCAGCAAGCAGGACTCGTTTAGCCATAGCCCCATCCTATTAGCATTGCCCAATGCTCGAAACTTCAAGTCAAAATCCTGCCCCAGTAAGGGTTGTCTCTGAGGCGATAAGTGAATACATAAATCGCTTAGGACAAGTTTGGGTTGAAGGAGAAATAGCGCAATTAAATGATCGCGCAGGCTCTGGAATGATCTATATCAGGCTAAGAGATCCCAGTGTTGACATGTATCTAGAGGTCACCTGCCCAAGATCTGTTTTTGAAGCAGTTGCACCACTTAGTGAAAATGCTCGAGTAGTAATACATTCCAAAGTTAGTTTCTATACCCCAACAGGGCGGCTCTCTCTAAGTGCTAAAGAGATTCGCCAAGTAGGTCTTGGTGAGCTTCTTGCCCGCCTTGAAGCGCTTAAGAAAGTGCTAGCAGCAGAAGGTTTATTTGCCCCAGAGCGAAAGAAGCCACTGCCATTTCTGCCCAATAAGATTGGCCTGATTTGTGGTCGGGCAAGTGCCGCTGAGAAAGATGTGAAGGAAAATGCTCGAAGAAGATGGCCCGCGGTTCGCTTTGAAACTAGAGAGGTAGCGGTTCAAGGAGCAGAGGCGGTCATTCAGGTATCTGCTGCCTTAAAAGAGCTAGACAGCGACCCTGAAGTTGATGTCATCGTCATCACTAGGGGTGGTGGCTCCTTTGAAGATCTCATTGCCTTCTCTGATGAGGGGCTAGTAAGGCTTGCCGCCTCTTGCACCAAACCAATTGTCAGCGCGATTGGCCATGAGCAAGACACTCCGCTTCTTGATTTAGTAGCAGATGTTCGGGCTTCGACTCCAACAGATGCTGCAAAATTAGTAGTCCCTGATTTTCAAGAGGAGGTCACAAAGATCAAGAGTTTAAGAGATCGCTCTGATAGAAAGATCAATGATCTAGTGGTTCTAGAAATGACCAAGATAGTAAATCTCATTCAAAGACCAGTGATGAAAGATCCTTTGATTATGGTCACCTCAAGGCAGGAGATAGTTTCAGGCTTTATCGCGCGCTCATTTATGAGCATGAACTCAAATTTACTTAGAGCCTTTAACGAAGTAACCCATATCGCTGCCCGGGTTCGCACCCTCTCCCCGCAAGCCACTCTTGATCGCGGATACTCAGTGGTGCAAAAAATGGATGGAGTAATTGTTAAAGACCCGGCAGCGCTAACCCCAGGTGAGCAGATTCAACTACGTATGGCCAAAGGTGTGGCCCTTGCGACAGCTCTGCCCAGCCAAGAAGATAGTAAAAGCGAGTAGATTAGGAATATGGCCCAGTTAAGTTATGAGCAAGCCCGAGATGAGCTAGCAAAAGTCGTAGCTACCCTTGAAGCTGGTGGCGTTGGCCTTGAAGAATCATTGAAACTCTGGGAACGAGGAGAAGAGCTCGCTGCTATCTGCCAGCAATGGCTCGATGGAGCAAGAGCAAAGCTCGAGGCAGCAAAGTCTCAAGTAGAAGCAGAGTAAGTCATGCCGGAATTTATCTATGAAGATCTACTTCCGGTAGGGCCAGATACCAGCGAATATCGCCTAGTTTCTAGCCAGGGCGTTTCGACTTTCCAGGCAGATGGAAAGACTTTCCTTAAAGTAACACCTGAGGCAATTAGAAACTTGACTGAAGTAGCCCTTCATGACATTTCCCACTACTTGCGCAGTGAACACCTGCAGCAGCTAGCAAATATCCTCAAAGACCCTGAGAGCTCTGCCAACGATCGCTTCGTGGCCCTTGATCTACTAAAAAATGCCAATATCGCAGCTGGGGGAATTCTGCCCATGTGTCAGGACACCGGCACCGCCATTGTCATGGGAAAGAAGGGCCAGCAGGTCCTTACCTCTGAGCAAGATGAAGTCACAATCTCTAGAGGAATCTATGATTCATTTACCAAATTGAATCTGCGCTACTCCCAACTAGCTCCCGTTACGACTTGGCAGGAGATGAACACTGGAAATAACTTGCCAGCACAAGTTGAGATCTACTCTGATCACAAGAACGCTGAGGAATATAACTTCCTTTTCATTGCTAAAGGTGGGGGAAGTGCTAATAAGTCTTTTCTCTATCAAGAAACTAAAGCGATTCTTAACCCAACCTCCTTTATCGCCTGGCTTGAGGAGAAGCTGCGCTCACTTGGAACAGCGGCCTGTCCTCCTTATCACCTAGCCATCGTCATCGGCGGAACCTCGGCAGAGTTCACCGCAAAGACAGCCAAGCTTGCCTCAACCAAGTATCTAGATTCACTACCCACGAAAGGTGATGCTAAGACCGGTAGAGCCTTTAGGGATATAGAGCTCGAAAAAGAGATCTTGACTCTTACCCAGAAACTTGGAATTGGCGCGCAATTTGGCGGTAAATACTTCTGCCATGATGTCAGGGTCATTCGCCTTCCAAGACATGGCGCATCACTTCCTATCTCAATTGCTGTCTCTTGCTCCGCAGATCGCCAAGTAAGGGCCAAGATCACAAAAGATGGCGCCTTTATTGAGAAACTAGAGCGCGACCCAGGCCAATTCTTGCCAGAGACTACCGATGATCATTTAGATGAAAATGTAGTCAATATCGATCTAAATAAACCTATGGCGCAGGTTTTGGCAGAGCTCTCCCAGCATCCGGTTAAGACTCGTTTATCATTATCTGGAAGTATGGTGGTGGCAAGGGATTTAGCTCATGCCAAACTAAGAGAGCTAGTTGAGTCAGGAAAGTCTTTGCCTGAATATTTCAAGAAATATCCCGTGTACTACGCAGGCCCGGCCAAGACTCCTAAAGGGTATGCCTCAGGCTCCTTCGGTCCGACAACTGCAGGGCGAATGGATTCATACGTTGAGTACTTTCAATCCCTTGGTGGATCACTGATAATGCTCGCCAAGGGTAACCGTTCTAAGCAAGTGACGGATGCTTGCAAGAAGAATGGTGGTTTCTATCTAGGCTCTATCGGAGGGCCTGCAGCTCGCCTGGCTCAAGATTGCATCAAGAAAGTTGAGGTCCTAGATTACGAAGAGCTTGGTATGGAGGCAGTCTGGAAGATAGAGGTGGAAAATTTCCCAGCATTTATTGTGGTTGATGATAAAGGAAATGATTTCTTCAATGGGTCACTAAAGCCGCTAACCTTTGGAGTAAAGCCTGAGAGTTCCTTTTAGTAGTAACGAGAGCGTTTAAATTTTGCTAGCGCCCGACATGGCGTCTCATAGCGAATATCGATATATCTCAAACCCCATTGAATCTGAGTCACCGGATTGGTTCTCCAATCGGTTCCCACAGCCTCCATCTTTGTTGCAGGAAGGGCTTGAGGAATCCCATGGGCTCCGGTGCGTTTGTTGCGGGCCTTATAGTTCCAATGGCTCTCTCTGGTCCATAAAGTATTTAGGCAGTTATATTGCTTCTCACCCCAGCCATAGCTCTGCTTGGCCATCTCTCTACCGACCTTGCGCGCCCCCTTGGGGCTTCTAGCTAGCTCAACTTTTTGAATCATCACCGAGACCATCAACATATCCCAGGCCATAACCGATGAACGATCGCTCATCTCAATCAAGGTCGGCCAGGTTGGCTCGATAACTCCAGGAACGCTGACCTTCAGCGCCTCCTCGGATTCTGCTACCAGAAACGATAGGCGATCTGGTCTAGAGGGTTGGGCATGGGTAATTTCAACCGAGGAGATAAAGAGGGTCGTAAAGGCCAGCCATGCGGTAATGGCGCGACGATTTGGCAACATCGTTATACCTCCTTGGCACCGTGGACTCGGCGCAAGGCTCAGGGGTCTCTTTGGGGGAATTAGCCCCTAGGGTTACAAAATCAGGGGTGAGGGGCAAATCAGAACCTACGAGTGGCGTAAAATAATTGAATTCACAGCAATTGTGGATAAAAAAAGCCCAGTTCAGCCCGTATAGAGTCCGTTATGCCCTATTTGTAATAAAACCCTTTTTTCAGGCGTAGAGCTGGACTGGATCCTCTAGAAGTTCGGCTATCAAAGCTGCGATTTGAGAGCGCTCAGAACGGGTCAGGGTGACATGGGCAAAGAGAGGATGGCCCTTAAGGGATTCCACGACAGCAACGACTCCATCATGGCGGCCGACTCGCAGGTTATCCCTCTGAGCCACATCATGGGTTAGCACCACCCTTGAGCCCTGGCCAATACGAGATAAGACGGTGAGCAAGACCCCTCGCTCTAGGGATTGGGCCTCATCAACGATAACAAATGAATCATGAAGTGAGCGCCCCCTGATATGGGTAAGGGGTAGGACCTCGATAAGCCCGCGATCTAAAATCTCTTCAATTACTTGGGTCGAAACTACTGCTCCCAGGGTGTCAAAGACTGCCTGCGCCCAAGGAGTCATCTTCTCTCCCTCGCTTCCTGGCAGGTATCCAAGCTCTTGTCCTCCAACCGGATAGAGGGGACGGAAGACGATGATTTTCTTATGCAAGCGCCGCTCAAGGACTGCTTCAAGACCGGCACAGAGGGCTAGGGCAGATTTTCCAGTTCCAGCCCTGCCACCAAGGGAGACGATTCCGACTTCATTGTCGAGAAGTAGATCAAGTGCGATTCGCTGCTCGGCGGACCTGCCATGAATTCCAAAAGCGCTCTTATCTCCGCGCACCAGCGAGAGAGTCTTATCGCTATTTACTCTGGCAAGAGCGCTGCCTTTTTCAGAGTGTAGAACAACTCCGGTGTGAATTGGAGAATCTTTAACCTCTGGCGCGCTCACTTTCTCGCCAGCATAGAGGGCATCAATGGTCTTACTGCCAACTGTGGCCTCAGTCATTCCAGTCCAACCACTACTTGGTACAAGCTCTGCGCGATATTCATCAGCGGAGATTCCAACAGATGATGCTTTAACTCTCAAGGGCAGATCTTTGGTAACTAGAACTACATCTTTTCCTTCGCTTACTAGGTTTCTTGCAACTGCTAGAATTCTTGAGTCATTTGTGCCATCACGAAGAAATCCATGAGGCAGAGATGAAGTATCGGTGTGGTTTAACTCAACTGAGAGAGTCCCTCCAGTTGCGGTGATTTTTAGAGGCCTATCAAGTCTGCCGTGAGAAACCCTTAGATCATCTAACTTTCTTAAGGCTGCTCTTGCAAAATATCCAAGATCGGGATGATCTCTCTTTGATTCAAGTTCGCCAATCACCGCAATTGGAATGATGATTTCATGCTCATCGAAGCGGAAGAGGGCCCAGGGGTCTGCCAAAAGGACGCTGGTATCTAGAACGTAGGTCTTTCGACCTTCGGAGCTAGCGCGGGCCACGGAACTCCTTACTTATTCTGTTGTTATAGGGCTCTTTCGGCCTGAAAAAAGGCAGATTTGCCAGGGAAGTAACACGAAAAAAGGGTAAGTCCAAAATGCTCTGAAATCACGCGACACGCTCAAGTTCAACTTGAGGTTTTGCTTACTTACCTAGCCGCCTCTGCCGCATCGAATAGGAGCGTAGTGCTCGAAGGAAATCTACCCGGCGAAAATCTGGCCAGTAAGCCTCGCAGAAATAAAACTCTGATTGATGGCTCTGCCAGAGCAGAAAGCCTCCAAGTCTTTGCTCACCTGATGTTCGAATGACCAACTCAGGATCTGGTTGGCCGGCGGTATAGAGATATTGATCTAGTGAATTCACTGTTAATTCATCTGCTATTTGGTTGATACCTTTTCCAAGACCGGAGGCTGAACTTAGATACTTCTTTACGGCATCAACTATTTCTAGCCTTCCCCCATAGCCAATGGCCACATTAACTTTTAGGCCTGGAATGCCTGCGCTCTGGGCCTCAGTGCGCTTCAAGCGCTCTTGAAGCTTTTCCGGCAAGAGTTCGAGGGAGCCCAAGACCTTTATGCTCCATCTTCCAGTCCTGCCAAGTGCTTCAACGCTTGATCCAATGATCTCCATCAGCGACTCTAACTCTTGGGGGCTTCGCTTTAAGTTATCGCTTGATAATAGCCAGAGCGTGACTAGGCTGATTTCAGTCTGCTCAGACCAAGTCAGCAGTTCAATAATCTTGTTTGCTCCAGCCTTATGGCCATGAGCTGATGAGGTATCGCCATCAAATGAGGGATTTTCCTTCGCCCACCTTCTATTGCCATCTAATATCACTCCGATATGGCGAGGCGTCTTACTTAGATCTAGCTTTGCAAGTAAGCGCTTTTCATAGAGGGGATAGAGCGCAGACTTGATTAGAGTTTTAGCTCTCATGAGAGGGAAAATTGCCTCACAACTCGCCGCTCAGCGATAAATGATGCAATGGGAAGAGTCCCTGCCAGGATAAATAGGGTCATCCGCTTGATGGTAAATCGAGCCCTAGCGGTGAAGTGGATGGCAGCTAGGACATAGAAGGCATAGACATAGCCATGGACAAAGGGAATCCACTTAACTTTTGCCTCTAAATCTGGGTTATCAAGAAGATAGACCACGGGAAGTTCCACAAACCAGAGCAGTAGCGACATAATCCCAGCCGCTATTGCCATAAAGCGATATCTCTTAATGACCCCGCTCACTTATTCCTGCCTCCTTCGTGCTGCCTGATAGAAGGGTAGGAAAAGTACTACCAATGCCATGAGCCACCAAATAGCGACATAGGAGATATGTTGCCAGTAGTAACCAGGCACATTTGGCTTTGCAGGATCTAGCTCTGGAGGATTGATCCTAATCTCTACTCCATCAATGCTCTCATCTCGTGCTAGAACAAATCCGTCAAAGAATTTTTGATCATAGCTTGCCGCCAAAAGAGCCGGATCGATTCTGCTTAGCCTAGAGGAGCTCTTATCGCCTCGATCATCAAATTGTCGATTAAATAGCCTTCCGGTGATTTCAACTCTACCAACTGGAATTTCAGAGCTTGAAACACTTCTTACCACCAATATCGCGCCGCCTGAACCTACCTCCAATAGGCCAACAGTCCAATCAGACTTAACGCCATGCTTATCTTCTTGGTTGGCAGCAGTATATTGCCTCAGATATTCTCCACTAAGACTCACTATGCGATTGATAGCACTATCACCTAAATTCTGGCCAGGGGTTGCGACTTGCTCCAAGTCGATCACTGGTTTCTCGATATAAGGCCTTTGTAGCTCTCGAAACTCTGCTGCCCGATCTAGCTGCCAGAATCCAAGTCTTACAAAAGTAGCGCTAAGGATTAGAACTATGAAAGCTGCGCCTGTCTTGCTGGGCAACTCTTTCCTACTTATCTTCATCACTTTGGCGACGCTGATCCATCCTCTTCCAGCGTTTATAGAAACTCCTAAGCAGGATAACTGTGGCTAGGGTTAGAAATATCATCGTGATGGAGCCGGCAACTCCGGCATCATAAGCAGTTACTTCCATGTAATCATTCTCCCATGAGTAAGGAGCTAGGCAACAACGAGGAGCTTATTGCCCAGCGCTATGGCAGAAATAGCTCAAATAGCTGGCGTTATATCGCAGCGCTACTGCTTCTCACCGGCTTTCCATACTTGATTTGGAGCGCTTGGCATCATTCAAATCCAGAGATTCGCATTACTTTGATAAGTTTTCAAAATGAGCAAGAGGCGTCAATTGACATCACCTATCTGGTTCAAAGGCGGGATCCGTCCCTTGCTCTAAATTGCACGCTGATCGCCAGGGATATCGATAAGAATGTGGTCGGAGAAGTTGAGGTTGTAATCCCTGGTTCAGATCAGGACTCAGTGAAGCGCAGTGACTCGATCCCAACAAGGCTTAAAGCTGTTAATGCCTCAGTTCTTAAATGTTATGCAGCAGATGCGAAAGGTAAGTAATCTTTAGCCCCTCATGAGTAAGAGCTGGTTGACCCAAGAGGCTGCAGATCGTCTATCTGCCGAGCTTGCCAACCTTGAAACAACTGGACGCTCTGAGATTATCAAGAAGATTGAAGCAGCAAGGGCTGAGGGTGATCTAAAGGAAAATGGTGCATATCACGCCGCTCGGGAAGAGCAAGGAAAGATTGAATCTCGTATCCGTCAACTAAGGCATACGTTGGAGAATGCCGAAATTGGAACTTCTCCAAGTAATGCCGATGGGTTAATCTCGCCTGGCATGAAAGTAACAGTTGAGATTCTGGGAGATAAAATCGAGTTCTTACTAGGATCTAGAGAGATCACCTCAGCAGATTTAGATGTCTATAGCGAGAAGTCCCCTTTGGGTGCGGCAGTATTTGGGGCCAAAGTTGGGGAGATCAAGACTTATAACGCCCCAAATGGAAAAGAGGTATCGGTAAGAATCATAAAGGTCGAGGATTACAGCTAATTACTTGGAAGCCGTATTGATGTACTTTCGAACGCTTAGTGGAATAAAAATAGCCATAATCAAAACCATATAGAACAAAGACATTTCAAGGGGATTCTGGCTTGGCCAAGAATTAGCTGTTACTCCGAAGATATTCTCTAGTCCGAATAACTGCCTACATCCGGCTACCATTGTTGAAACCGGATTCCATTCAGCAAAATATTGCAAGGCCTTTGGCATTTCAGTAGTTGGCACGAAAGCATTTGAAAGGAAAGTCAGTGGAAATATGGTGATAAATACCGCGACATTTGCAACCCGTGCTGAGCGAACCGAAAGTCCAATCAAGACTCCAACCCAGGCCATGGCAAAGCCAAAGAAAAGCAGGAAAGCAAAACCCAGTAGAACGCTAAATAGCCCAGAGGATGGGCGCCATCCCACGGCATATCCCGCAAGCCCCATAACTACCAAGACCACGATGTTGAGCGCGCCATCACCAAGGGTCCTGCCAAATACCACAGCTGATCTTGAGATGGGAAGCGATCTAAAGCGATCAATTAGTCCCTTTTGCATATCTTCAGCTAGACCAACTGCAGTTCCTCCAAGAGTAAAAGCTACTGTTTGAACAAAGATTCCAGGCATCAGAATTTGCACATAATCCACCCCAGGAATTCCAGTGGAGATTGAACCTCCAAATACATATCTAAATAAGAGCACGAACATTACGGGTTGGATTGTTGAGAAAATGAGCAATTCAGGAATACGAATTAGTTGGAGAAGTTGGCGCTTGGTGATGATCAAAGAGTCCGAGATGGCGTACTTAATCACTTTCTCCAACCTCTTTTGGGCTTTCCTTCTTGATCTTCAGGCTTCTTTTCTTCAGCAACATGTCCGGTGAGTGCGATAAAGACATCATCAAGTGATGGTCTCTTAAGGGCGATATCTAGAGGGTGGATTCCTAGTTCATCAAGTGAACGAACTGCATCAATCAAGGCCTTTGAACCGGTGGTGACGGGTGCTGAAACTTGGCGAGAGCCTTCCTCGACCAAGACTTTCCTAGTACTGATCTTTTCAACGATAGCAGTAACCTGCTTTAGATCTTCAGCTTCTGCCACGATTTCTAGGCGCTCTCCGCCAACCTCTTTCTTCAATTGATCTGAAGTGCCCCGAGCAATAACTTTTCCATGATCGATGACTGCAATTTCATCTGCCAATTGATCAGCTTCCTCAAGATATTGGGTGGTAAGAAGCAAAGTGGTGCCATCCTTTACTAGGCCTTCAATAACTTCCCACATTTCGATGCGACCCCTGGGATCAAGGCCAGCGGTTGGTTCATCAAGAAATAGAATCTTTGGTCTGACAATTAGAGAAGCAGCAAGATCAAGCCTTCTTCTCATGCCGCCCGAATAAGTTTTGATGGAGCGCTTAGCAGCATCGGTGAGTGAGAATTGCTCCAGTAATTCACTAGCACGCTTTCTTGATGCTGAAGATGAGAGATGATAAAGGCGGCTAAATATGGTTAAGTTATCCCAGCCAGTGAGAGTTTCATCAACGGCTGCATATTGACCTGATAATCCAATTACTTCTCGAACTTTTCCAGGATCTTTCATGACATCAAGCCCGGCAACGCTGGCGCGACCTGAATCTGGAGTTAATAGCGTTGCCAAGATTCTTACTGTAGTTGTTTTTCCAGCCCCATTTGGACCAAGAACTCCAAGGACTGTTCCCTCTTCAACCTCAAGGCTCAGGCCATCAAGGGCTCTTACTTTGCCCTTGTCATAGGTTTTGATCAGATTCTCTGCAATTACGGCCTTCACCGGCTAGAGAGTAGTAGTCTTCGCTCTCCATTGCCAAATTCGCATCACGGATGCGTCATAAGAGAGGCTTGATCAAAGATTAAGTTTAATTCACCCTTCAAAGGCCTGCCTAAAGAAGTAGCGGTATTGACCTCAATATCATTCTTGGTTGCTGTTGGCTTCGGACTAATAATTCCAGCTATTCCCATCTTTGCTAAAACATTTGGAGTATCAAACGTTCTAATTGGATTAATAATCTCATCCTTCGCTGTTATGCGACTTGTCTCTGGTCTCTTTGCGGGAAAATTGGTCGATAGATTTGGCGAAAGAGTAGTGCTGGGCGTGGGTCTATATATGGTCTCCATCTTTACTTTGATTTCAGGACTTGCTCAAAGCTATGAACAGCTCTTGATATTTAGAACTGCAGGGGGCCTTGGCTCATCTATGTTCTCAGTCTCTGCCGGAGCGCTGATTCTTCGGGTCGTTTCAGATAGTCAGAGGGGACAGGCGCAATCGCTATATAACGGCGGCTTTATTGCCGGTGGTGTTGCAGGTCCTGCATTTGGGGGAGCCCTGATCGCCCTATCTCCAAGAGCGCCGTTTTTCATCTATTCAGGACTCTTAATTGCTGCAGGGACTGTCTCTCTGATATTCCTCCATGAAAGTAGATTGGGCGCAAGAGTTGAGCAGGCAAAGGAGGAGCGCGCTCTAGCGATTAGAGAAGCTCTAGCAATTAAGCCTTATCTCTACTCTTTGTTTCTAGCATTTCTCGGAAGCTGGATTCTCTTTGGCATGCGCTCCTCCATCCTACCGCTCTTCGTTGTTGAGGATCTAAGAGCAAGCCCCTCCCTAGTTGGTCTGAGTTTCACGGTCGCACTCATTGCCCAAGGATCGGTGATGGTGAGGGCTGGAAAGCATTCAGATAAGAATGGGCGAAAACCGGTAATCCTTACAGGATTCTCTATCGTTATGGCATCCCTTGGAATTCTTCTTATTTCCAATAATGTGACCGTTTATTTGATAGCAATGATTGTCATGGGAATTGGAGCAGGTTTTGCCGCATCTGCTGGCGCAATAGTTGGCGATGTCATTAAAGGAAAGAGCGGGAAGGTCTATGCCTTCTGGCAGATGGCCGGAGATGCCGGAATGATGGTTGGACCGGTCTTACTAGGCCTGATCTCCGATGCCTTCTCTTACCGAATGGCAATCGGAGTAAGTGCTGCGGTGTTCTCACTTGCAATTGTCACGGCGCTAAGAATCCCCGAGACCAACAGCGCCCGTCTCGGGGATTCTAGGAAACCTCCAATCACTGAGGTCTAATTAATCATTCCCGCGAAGAATCGAAATCAAGCGCAATACTTCAAGATATAGCCAGACCATAGTTATCAATAGCCCAAAGCCTGCCCGCCATGATTCCTCTTGTGGCACTCCCGCTCTTACTCCCTCTTCGATCTGATCAAAGTCAAGAATTAAGAAGAAAGAAGCGATTGCTACTCCAGCAACTGCAAGAAGTGGTCCAAAACCACTAAGACCATAGAGGCCCATCCCTCCACCTAGGCCAAAGAATGAACCAATCAGGCTTCCAAGTGCTAGAACTAGGTAACCGATTGCTGCTCCAAGAAGCATCCTGGTGAATTTCGGAGTAACGCGAAGGCGTCCACTCTTATAAAGAGTAAGCATTCCAATAAATGCTGCGGCAGTTGCCACGATTGCTTGCTGAACAATTCCAGGAAAGAAGAGTTCGTAGGTCTTGCTAATTATTCCTAAGACCAAACCTTGGCAGACGGCATAAGTCAAATAAATACCTGGACGGATGGTCTTACTAAGAATCCCGATCATGGCAGTTACTAGACCGCCGAGGAAGCCAAGAAGTAGTAAGCCGCCGCCAAGATTGAAATACCAAGCAGCTGCGCCAACTAGCGCTGAGGCTCCAAATAGCATCGCACTTCTTGCTACAACATCATCCATGGTCATGCGACCGGTACGAAGGGATGAAGCAGCAGGTGCGTTAAAAGTCTGCTCTAGATTATCTTGTGGGAAGTTATCCATAGCGGCATAACCTCTACGGGCCTTCTCGCCAAATGCCTTACTAAGTACTGGGTTGGAACTATTCATCTCTCTCCTTTAGTCGTCCTAGTGCCCCATTATTTACTTTTTTCTCAATGCGTGCCCCCGGTGGGGGTCGAACCCACACTTGGACGATTTTAAGTCGTCTGCCTCTGCCGTTGGGCTACAGGGGCTCTTCCGCGTGGGCAAATCTACCTGCCTTTTTTACCACCGAATCCAGTTGGGAGCGCGTGAGCTTTCCCGTGAAAGTATTCTGCTGACTAGGGTGATAACTGCCGATGACCAATCTAGTATTCCCGTCGCGACCAAGAAAGTTGAACCTGGCCCCGTGGCCAAACTTTGGGCGTCTTCTCGGCAACTCTTCACCTAGCGTGAGTAAGGCATCAATCGTCGCCTTCCAGGCGATCTGGCCCAAAGGCAGAAATGCTCGAAGAGTTGGCATAAGCAATCTCATCTCGGTTTCTAGCCAGCTCCTGCAGCTCAATTGCTCATCAGGGGTGGGCTTATTTTCTGGAGGAGCGCAGCGCACCGCGCAGGCAATACGTGTGCCAAATAGCTCTTGGCCATCACCACTTGATGTTGAGGTGGCAATCTTCGCTAAACCATTTCTATAAAGGGATCCATATAACCAATCCCCTGATGCATCTCCAGTAAAGACTCTTCCAGTTCTATTTGCTCCATGAGCCCCAGGAGCAAGACCGACAATTAACAACCTAGAATCTCTTGGACCAAAACCAGTAACAGGCTTTGCCCAATAATCCTGATCACGGTATGAGGCGCGCTTGGTAATTGCCACCTCTTGGCGCCAAGAAGTTAACCTTGGGCAGGCGTTGCACTCAATGATCTCTTGGTCAAGAACTTTTAAGCTCTTGACACTTTGGGCAACAACATTAGGTTTACTTCGCAAGTAGTAGAGCCATCCCATCTAGAATATCGCTCTCAGAGGCGACAAATTCACTCGCCCCACTTAGCGCCATGATCCTTGAGAGAACTAACGATCCTGCCGCAATTACATCGACTCGTCCTGGGTGCATGTAGCCAAGTTGCGCTATCTCTGACCTTTCTAGAGAGAGCAATAGCTGGGCAACTTGGTTACACCTCTCTGCGCTAATTCGTGAGAGATGGATTAAGTCCCGATCATAGCTTTCAAGGCCAAGGGCAGCAGCTGCCACAGTAGTGGCAGTCCCAGCGACAGCAATTAGAGTTTTGGCGTCACTGATTGGAACTTTCTCTGCTGCGCTCTTAACGGCCCTATCTATATCAGCTATTGCTAGATCAATCTGAGCTTTGCTTGGAGGAGAGCTAAGTAAGTGGCGCTCACTCATTCTTACACACCCAATATTTTCGCTCACTGCTGCCTCTACTGAATTCTTGCCATAGACAAACTCGGTTGATCCCCCTCCGATATCCACTACCAAATAAGGAGTTCCTGCTTGATTCAATTGATGAGTTGCGCCGAGAAATGAAAGCTCTGCCTCTTGCTCACCACTAATAACTTCGGGAGCTATACCTAGAATCGCTTTGACGCCATCAATGAACCGATCTCTATTGGAAGCATCTCTGGTAGCGCTTGTGGCACAGAATCTAATTGCCTCAACCCCACGCCTTACGATCTCGTCTGCAAATACTTTAGTGGCTCTTAGAGTTCGCTCGATAGCATCAGGGTGAAAAGACTTGTTCTTATCAACTCCTTGACCAAGGCGCACAATCTCTATACTTCTATAGACCTCACGCAGATTGGAGCCGGTGATATCTGCAATCAATAGGCGGATTGAATTTGTCCCACAGTCAATAGCGGCAACTCGACTCACGCCTCTCGCCTCTCTAAGCAATTGCCATTAAGCCACCATTTGGGAAGCAGTGAGATCGCTTCATCTCCCAAGGGATTAACTCCCTCTCCTGCTGCCAGGCTATGAGCAATTATGGAATGTAAACACTTAACTCGGTCAGGCATTCCTCCTGCTGAAATGTCAACAATCTCCGGAACATCAATGCCAAGGGCTGCCCTTGCGGCCAGGTAATCGTCATGGGCTGCGCGATATTGGCCGGATAATTCGGCATCAATGGCTAGTCGCTCATTCATCTCCTCCATCAAGCTAGAGTTTTCTAGAGTTGAGATTGCAGCGGTGAGGTTAGGGCAGGTGGCATAGTAAAAGGTAGGAAATGGAGTTCCGTCAGATAAACGTGGGTTAGTTTCGACAACTGCTGGATGAGAACAGGGGCAGCGATAGGCGATGCTATGAACATCTCTTGGAGCTCTTCCCAATTGAATCTCTATCGCAGATAAGTCTTCATTGCTTGCACTCTGGCCCATGAGTGCACCTTACGGCGCAGAGGCGCCGACTCCAACTGAGGTAATAGATAAGATTACTCTGGAATACCAGGGAATCCCTAGGGGAAAATCTTGATTAATTGGGGTAGCTCCTTGATTATCCGAATCAATTGTGGGTTTTGCGCCAAGGATTATGTATTGGCGCTCACCTGGTAGAACAAAGTGCAGACGATTTCTTGCTTCACTTTTAACATAATCTGGATCGCGCCACCTTTGTAGCTCAGCTCTAGCCTCTTCTAGTTCCTTGTAATTGGAGTCAAGATCTGCTCGAAGGGCGCTGACCTGTGCTCTTTGGGCAAAATACCGCTGAGTTGATGGAGCAAGTGTTACTGCCACAATAAATAGAGCTAGAAAAAGCAGAAGTAATCGCGTCGAGATTCCTCGTTTAGTAGCAAAGCCTTCAAGAGTCTTAGGAAGCGAGACCTTGCTTCGCTTCATAGACGCTCCTAGTTAGTCCTAATTACTACGTTAGCGAAGTAAAGCGAGGAAATGCTTCACGGCCGGCATATTGAGCCCTGGAGCCAAGTTCCTCTTCAATTCGCAATAACTGATTGTACTTAGCAACTCTCTCGCTTCGAGCAGGAGCGCCTGCTTTGATCTGACCACAGAGAGCTGCCACAGACAAATCCGCAATTGTGGTGTCTTCAGTTTCACCTGAGCGATGGCTCATCATCGAGCGATAGCCAGCTTTATGGGCCATATCAACTGTATCGAGAGTTTCAGTGAGGGTTCCGATTTGATTCACCTTAACCAGAAGGGCATTAGCCCATCCTTGGCTGATTCCTTGAGCTAGGCGAGTTGGGTTGGTAACAAAGAGGTCATCGCCAACTAGTTGCACTTTATCTCCCATGGCTTCTGTGATTTCGCCCCATCCAGTCCAATCATCTTCAGAGAGTGGATCTTCGATCGATAGTAATGGATAAGAATCAAGTAAGCCTTGATAGTAGTTGATCATCTCAGTGGCGCTAAGTCTTGACCCTTCAAAGTGGTAACTTCCATCTTCAAAAAACTCTGTGGCAGCAACATCCATCGCAAGCCCAATATCGCTCCCCACTTCATAGCCAGCTTTCTCCACTGCCTCAATGATTAGATCAAGGGCGGCGTGATTACTTTCAAGATTTGGCGCAAAGCCTCCTTCGTCGCCAAGGCTTGTAACAAGTCCGCACTTTTTTAGAACTGACTTTAAAGACTGATAGATCTCAGCTCCAAAGCGCAAACCTTCCTTGAAAGATGGTGCGCCTATGGGTGCAATCATGAACTCCTGAATATCAACATTTGTATCAGCATGCGCTCCACCATTTAGGATATTCATCATTGGAATAGGTAGAAGAGTTGCTTTATCTCCACCGATGAATTTATATAGCGGTAATTTCTTGTGTACCGCCGCGGCTCTGGCAACTGCTAGTGAGACTCCAAGGATTGCATTTGCGCCAAGTGATGATTTATTGATGGTGGCATCAAGTGCAATCATTTTTTCATCAAGGCCTCTTTGATCTAAGCCGTCATGGCCAATAAGGCTTGGTGCAATCTTTGACCTGACGTTTTCAACTGCTCCAGATACTGACTTTCCTAGATATCTTGAGCCACCATCTCTTAGCTCTGCCGCTTCAAATGCTCCAGTCGAGGCTCCGCTTGGAACTGCCGCCCTTGCCCAGGAGCCATCTTCTAATTTGACATCTACTTCAACCGTTGGATTGCCCCTTGAATCAAGAATCTCTCTTGAGGTGATGGATCTGATGGCCGAATTTGTGCTCACGGGCGCACTCTAGTCTGATTCCTCTTGGCCCATGGCATCACGATATTTGAGGGCAGCCTTGCGAAGAGCTGCCTCAGGATCAAGATTGTTAGCCATCGCCCATGAGATTAAGGAGAGGAGTTGATCTCCTAACGCATTTTCATTTGCTTCAATGTTATGTGCTGGATGTTCTGGAGTTGAAAGTTCATTCTTGCTGGCGCGGTAGATCAATTTGCTTGCAAGACTTAGGGCAGGTTGGCCAGAAGGAACTCCATCATGTGCCTTCTTTCTAGACTTTTCTTTGCGCTTTATCTCTTCCCAGTTTTCTAACACCTCAGAGCTGGAATTCACTTCGGTATCAGAGAAAACATGGGGATGACGTGAGATTAGCTTCTCTATTACGCCCTTGGCCACATCATCAACGCTAAAGGGTTTTTCTCTATCTTCCTCGGCAATTCTTGAATGAAAATATACTTGAAGGAGTATGTCTCCGAGTTCTTCGCGCATGTCATCACGATTTCCAGTCTCAACGGCTTCGATAAATTCATAAACTTCTTCCAGTAAGTATTTAAGTAAAGATTGGTGGCTCTGCTCGCTATCCCAAGGACACCCCCCAGGAGAGCGAAGCTTGTCCATCACTTGAGCAAGTCGAGCCAGGTTCTCATAAGCCATCTTGACCTGCTTTGCTAATTAATCATTAACAGCATCACCGGCAGGCTCTTTTGCAACAACCGTCAATCTCTTACCATCCCAGATGCCATATCGAGGGTTAACCTCAACAATTAAGGCCTTGGCTTTAGCAGTGACGATCTCTTGAATTAGATCACTTATCTCAGCTTGGCTAACTCCTGATGCAATCGCGCTATCAGTAATTTTGCGCAGGACTAGATCGCGGCGAAGGACATTATCGAGGGATGTTGACGGAATTGATGCGCTCACTAAGATGTTCGGCAGATTTTCTTCCCCTCCGATATTGGAGTAGATCTCGATCTTATAGGCATCAATTTCTGCTTGAGAGATCTCGATCTTCTCTTCTTTAGCCACTTCATTGATTATGTAATTGGAGATCATGTAGGAAAGCTGTGAGCGAGTAAGAGTTTCGCCACTTTCAAGGCCCATTTGAGTGGTATCGACACCTTCGCGTTCTGCCAGGATTAAGTCAACTTGACCTTGAAGTGAGGAGATAGTGATCTCTTGGTCGCCGATAGTTGCTGCCGAATTAACCTGGGAGCAGGAAGATAGGAATAAAGCCAATACTGCGAAAACAGGACCTATAAACCTCTTCACAGATTCTCACTTTCCCTAGGGGCGCTCAAGGAGAGTTTTGGCTAACTCAAATGCCCAATCAATGAGGGAAGTATCCCCTATTTCTTCTGCCTCTGATACCCAGGCAGCTGTTTGCGGACGCGCAATCAACACTACATTGGTTACCGATTTCACAATAGATCCGGGATAAAGGCGCTTGATTCTCATCTCTAGCGATTCGCTAGGCACAAGTGGTGCGATTTTTACATAGCGCCCTTGTACCGCAAAGTCTTGAATCTTTCTCTCCTTCAAATAGGTGCGCAGGCGAGCTATGCGAAGCAGATTCTCTGCCACTAGTGGAAGCGTCCCAAAGCGATCGATTAGTTCTTCACTGATCTTTGTGATCTCATCTTCATCCTTGGCATCTGCAAGTCTTCGATAAAGATCAAGACGTAGACGATCTGATGGAACATATTCAGCAGAGATATGAGCAGTGACAGGTAGCTCAACTTTGCACTCAGATAACACTTGCCCGTCATCCATAAATCCTGCCTTGTATTCATGAACTGCATCGCCAACCATGCGCATGAATAAATCAAATCCGACATCAGCGATGTGGCCAGACTGTTCACCGCCTAAGAGATTTCCAGCTCCTCTTATCTCTAAATCCTTAAGGGCCACCCGCATTCCAGCGCCCAGCTCGGTGTTCTGCGCAATGGTGCTTAATCGATCAAGTGCTACCTCGCTCATAGTTCTATCGATGGGATAGAAGAAGTAGGCATAAGCGCGCTCTTTTGATCTTCCAACTCTTCCTCTAAGTTGATGAAGTTGAGAAAGTCCAAATAGGTCTGCGCGCTCAACAATCAAGGTGTTGGCATTTGCTACATCAATTCCATTTTCAACTATGGTGGTGCAAACCAAGACATCAAATTCGCGATTCCAAAATCCAAGCACCACCTGCTCTAGATTTGTTTCGCTCATCTGTCCATGGGCTATTGCTACCCGTGCTTGAGGAACCAGCCTTCTCACCTTGGCCGCTACATCATCGATTGATTCCACGCGATTATGAATATAGAAGACTTGGCCATCTCTTAATAACTCTCGATGAATCGCTGCGGCTACCTGCTTTTCATCATAGGCACCCACATAGGTAAGCACCGGATGTCGCTGCTCTGGAGGAGTGGTGATTGTGGACATCTCGCGAATACCAGTAATGGCCATCTCTAGGGTTCGAGGAATTGGAGTGGCTGACATAGCTAAAACATCAACGCTTGCTCTAAGTTTCTTCAATTTCTCTTTATGCTCCACTCCAAATCTTTGTTCCTCATCAACAATGATCAAACCCAAATCCCTAAAGGTCACATCGTCTGAAAGTAGCCGATGGGTGCCAATAACAATATCTACTCCTCCGCTAGCAAGTCCGGCCAGAATCGCGTTCATATCTTTTATTGAAGCAAAACGGGAGAGCGCTGAAACAGTTACGGGAAATCCGCTATAGCGCTGCGTGAAGGTTGCTAAATGTTGCTGAGCAAGAAGTGTAGTTGGAACCAACACCGCTACTTGTTTAGCATCTTGAACTGCCTTAAATGCGGCTCTTATCGCAATTTCAGTTTTTCCATAACCTACATCTCCACAAATGATGCGATCCATGGGATATGGTCTTTGCATATCTTCCTTAACTTCATCAATTGTCACTAGTTGATCTGGGGTTTCGACATATGCAAAAGAATCTTCAAGTTCGCTCTGCCAAGTAGTATCAGGTGAGAATGCAAAGCCAGGCGAGCTAGTTCTTACAGCATAGAGGCGGATTAGTTCACCGGCAATCTCTTTGACTGCCTTCTTGGCTCGACTCTTAGCTTTTATCCACTCTCCACCTCCAATACGATGAATTGCTGGAGCTTCACCCCCGATATAACGTGTTATCTGCTCAAGAGAGTCGGTTGGCACATAGATTCGATCTGGAGGATGGCCTTTCTTTGATGAGGAATATTCAATTACTAAATACTCTCTTGAAATTCCAGCAACATCTCTTTGAGCTAACTCTAGATATCTGCCCACTCCATGTTGCTCGTGAACTACATAATCGCCGCTTTTTAACTCGAGTGGATCAATGGTGGCCTTTCTCTTTGAAGGCATCCGCGAACCAGCTGTGCGCCAATCTTTATCGCCCGTCATTTCAGCTTCGGTGATGAATACTATTTTCTTCTCTTGGTCAACAAAGCCATGGCGAATCAAGGTGGAAATCAAATACAACTTATCTGGTTGCAGATCAGTGCTTAACTTTTCAACTAAGGAGACTGCAATATCGTCATCGGCAAAAATGTCGCGATAACGCTCAAGAATCCCAATCCCTTCAAGGGAGATGACGACTAGGAATCCCTCATTGATCCACGATTTAACTTGCTGTATTAGCTTCTCAAAGTTGTTTCTAAAGGGCTCAAGGGGGCTGAACTGACTAATATGGAGGTCCTCTGGGCTTCCATAAGGGTTGATATAGCGCCAGGCAATTTCATTATTTGCAGCATATTCTGTTGCCTCATCTAACTCTAAGAACCCACCACCAGATAGTTCCTGACGTAGAGGTGCATCAAAGCTGCCTTCGTTACTTTCTGACAGAGCTGCGCTTGACCAAGCGGCTGCAAGAAACTCGCCATTGGTGCTAACTAAATCTTTAACTCTTAGAGCGATACGTTCTTGATCAAGGCTCATGATTTCAAAGCCCTTAGGAAGAAGCTCGAGCAGAGGAACTAATTTCTTTGACAAGACTGAAAGTAAAGACTCCAGGCCTTGACTGTAAATGCCATCTGCGGCCTTGTTACAAATCTCACTGATCTCTGGATACTTAATGGCTAGCTGTCTTGCTCTCTCTGATACTTCGGGGGTAAGGATTAGTTCCCTACATGGAATTAGATTTAATGCTCCCTCAAGGCAGGCAAAGGTGCGCTGATCGCTAACTTCAAAGTATCTAATCTCCTCAATTTCATCTCCAAAGAATTCAATACGCACTGGATGATGTGCAAGCGGAGGAAAGAGATCGATAAGTCCGCCTCTTACTGCAAAATCTCCTCGTTTCTCCACCATATCTACTCGGTTATATGCCCGATGGACTAATTCTTGAATTAGATTTGAAAAGTTCTGCTCAGTTCCGCTTTGAATACTCAATATTGGAATTTGAATAATTTCTTCATTGATTGGTTGTAATAAAGCCCTTGCAGTTGTCACTATTACTCTGTTCTTATCTAGACTCTTTAGCGTGTCTATTCGCCTTGCCACAGTATCGCTATTGGGACTTAGTCGTTCATGAGGCAAACTCTCCCAAGCAGGAAATTCAGCTACGTTTTCCACTAACTCAGATAACTGTGAAGCAATATCTGACGCCTTCGAGCTTGAGTGGGCAACTATCAATTGCGGAGCCTTCATACTTCTCTCAGCAATCAAGAATGGAAGTGCTGGCGTGGCAGCAATTAGAGCGACTTCACTCTGTTCCAAGGCAAGGTGAGTTGTTTCAGAGAGCGAGATGAAGCCCGCTAGCTTTCCACTCACTTAGATCCCCACCTTCATAGTTATTTAGGCTCAACGCCGATTAGCCCCGATTTCATAGAGGGCAGGGGTGCTGCTTCCAAAATGAAAGGGGCTTATCTGCAAAACGCGGTGCAATTCTATCGTGCCATCATTAGCCCGTGTCCGTGCCCACTTCTGTTGAAGAAAATCTCTCACTTAGAAGTGATGTCCGCCGCTTAGGCGATCTCTTAGGCCAATCTCTCGCTCGCCAGGATGGGCAAGAGCTTCTTGATTTGGTGGAGTTCGTTAGAAAGTCGGTTCGTGAAGGTGGGGGCGAGAACCTTCTTCAATCAATCTCTGCAGATCAATCAGTAAAATTAGTAAGGGCATTTAACGTCTATTTCAATTTGGCAAATGTCGCTGAACAAGTTCACCGTTCAAGAATTCTGGCCCGAGAGCGAGTCAAAGGTGGCTCTTGGTTAAGTAGAGCAGTCGATAACATCTTGGCTGCCAGCAAATCATCTGATGGGTTTACTAGTGAAGATATCGAGAGGTGGTTAAAGAATTTTCAAGTTCGCCCAGTATTTACCGCTCATCCCACAGAGGCTGCTCGTCGCTCAGTGCTGGCAAAACTATCCACAATTTCCAAATTATTGGAGATGAGCGATATCCCATCTCGTGATCGCCGTCTTGCTGAGTCAGTGGATCTTCTCTGGCAGACCGATGAGTTAAGACTTGGTAGACCCGAACCGCTTGATGAAGCAATTAATGCTCTTTACTACCTAGATGATCTCTTTCGATTGACAATACCTGAAGTACTTGACGACTTCTCTCGTGAGGTATCAAGGCTTGGTATCAGAGTCTCGCCAAGAGATGCCGTATTGAAATTCGGCTCTTGGATTGGTGGGGATAGAGATGGCAATCCCAACATAACCCCAGAGGTCACCAAAGATGCAATTGTGCTTCAAACGGGCCATGCTATAAGAGTCCTTAATGAGGCTGTGGATGAACTTCGTCAGGCGCTATCCGTCTCGACCAAGATTGCTGGAATATCAAAAGAACTTCTTGATTCAGTAGCAAAAGATCTAGAAAACATCCCAGAGATTGAACCGCGTTTTAGAAGAATAAATGTTGAAGAGCCTTATCGACTCAAGGCCACTGCTATTGGCCATCGCTTATTGCTAACTAGGAATAGGCATCAAAATGGCTCTGAGCATCAAGTGGGGCGTGATTATGCAAATACCAAAGAGCTCGTTGATGATTTGATGTTGATGTATAGCTCACTAATGCAAAATCGTGCAGAGTTAATCGCCAAGGGTTTACTAGAGCGCACCATTCGCACCGTCTCAGCATTTGGCCTGACTCACGCCACCATGGATGTCAGAGAACACTCCCAGGCCCATGCCAAAGTAATTCAAGCGCTATTTAACGATGTTAATTATGTTGAACTCTCCCCTGAGGCAAAGGCGGAGTTTCTTACCAAAGAGCTTACCGCGGGTAAACGTGATGCTTCAAAACTTAGCGAAGTAGATGCGAAGACGCTTAGAACTTTTACTGCAATAAAGGATCTGCAGGCAAGCTTTGATGCATCAGTAATTGAAACCTACATCGTCTCAATGACAAAAGGGCATGCGGATGTATTAGCAGCTCTTTATCTAGCTAAGGAGGCTGACCTCGTAGATATGAAAAGTAAGAGGGCTGATATAGATATTGCGCCCTTGCTTGAAACAGTTGCCGAACTTAGATCTGCGGGGGATATTCTAGAAAGTCTCTTAAGCAACCCCACTTATCGCCAATATGTGAAATTGCGTGGAGATATTCAAGAGGTGATGCTTGGCTACTCAGATTCAAACAAAGATGCCGGAATTGCCACAAGCCAGTGGGAGATTCACCGAGCTCAGAGAAAACTTAGAGATGTTGCTGGAAAACACGGCGTGAAGTTAAGACTGTTTCATGGTCGTGGTGGATCTGTGGGCCGTGGTGGCGGACCGACTTATGACGCCATTATCGCTCTACCTTGGGGAACCCTAGATGGCCAGATAAAGATGACTGAACAAGGTGAAGTTATCTCAGATAAATACGCCCTTCCCTCTCTTGCTAGAGAAAACATTGAGTTAATACTGGCTGCAGCTCTGGAAGCCACAATACTCAATCGCTCTTCCCGTCAATCTCCTGAAGATCTTGCCAGGTGGGATGCTGCCATGGAGTCAGTTAGCTCTGCTGCATTTGATCGATATCGCTTACTCGTAGAAAATCCTGACTTAGCCAATTACTTTTATCAATCGACCCCAGTAGAGCAATTGGGAAATCTCTTTCTAGGCTCTCGCCCCTCTAGAAGGCCTGATATTAGTGCTGATTTATCCTCACTTCGAGCAATTCCTTGGGTATTCGGTTGGACGCAATCACGACAGATTGTTCCTGGTTGGTATGGGGTGGGAAGTGGCTTGAGGGCTGCCCGGTTAGCTGGCCATGGCCAGTTCATGGCGACCATGCTTAAAGATTGGCATTTCTTCAGAACATTTATCAGCAATGTTGAGATGACTATTGCTAAGACCGATTTAGCAATGGCGACTAAGTATGTAGAAGCCCTGGTTGATCCCTCGCTACATCACTTCTTAGAGGACATCAAAGGCGAATATGAATTAACGGTCAATGAGATACTACGGCTAACTGGCAAAAAAGTTATTTTGGCTGACCAGGAAATCTTGGCACAGACCCTTCAAATTCGTGACGCTTATCTTGCCCCTCTTCATCTACTCCAAATATCTCTTTTGAAGAAAGTCCGTGAAGGAGACACTGATCCACTAAATACCAGAGCTCTACTATTGACGATAAATGGCGTGGCAGCAGGACTTAGAAACACTGGTTGATCACTTATTGAAGGAGTTCTGAGCCTTTTCAAGTCCTTGAGTAATCAGAAGTTCAACAGCATCAATTCCTCTTCGCAGGAAAAGATCAATGTCTTTTCGCTCAGCTGCTGAGAATGTCCTTAAGACAAAGTCTGCTGGATCTTGCTCACCTACCGGGCGGCCAATTCCAAGTCTGATGCGATAGTAATCAGGGCTAGAAAGTCCAGAGGTTACGCTCTTTAGGCCATTATGGCCGTTATCCCCACCGCCATATTTAATTCTGATTGCCTGAAAAGGGATATCCAGCTCATCATGAGCAATTATTATGTGATCGCCATCTATCTTATAGAAGTTAGCTAGTGCACTTGTTGGCCCACCGGATACATTCATATAGCAACGAAGTGTTGCTGCAATTAGTGACACTCGTTGAGCGCCAACCCCGATGCTAGTTTCAGCCACATCTGCTCGAGCCTTATGAGATGAGAATCTAACTCCAGCTTTCTTGGCATACTCTGATACAAGAGCTGCGCCGATGTTGTGGCGCGTCTTTTCGTATTCTTTGCCAGGATTGCCCAGGCCGATTAGTAGCCATCGGTTAGGAGTAGATGATCCGGCTTTCCTCTTGCTTGAAGTACCAAACATGGAGCAAGGTTAGCCCTTTATTATTCTTTGCTCTCCTCAGCAGCAACGCCCTCTGCAGGGGCAGTAGCTGCAGCTTCACCTTCAGCAGGGATAACTTCAACAGGCACAACCTCTTCAATTGCTGCGCGAATCGATAGATGGATAACAGTCATCTTTGGATCGCTCTTAAGGATCACGCCTTCAGGAAGAGTCACTTCTGATGCACTCTTTGAATCTCCAGCCATCAAGCCTTCGATATCAAGGTCAAGTGATGCTGGAATTGATGTTACATCTACCTCAACTTCAATGGTGTTGTGAACATGCTCCAAAATACCTTCTGGATCGTATTTACCATGGGCATGGACTGGCACATGAACCACAACACGTTCGCCACGGCGAACGATAATTAGGTCTATATGTTCCAAAGTCCCTTTAATGGGATTGCGAACGATTGATTTGGGGAGCACTAACTCTTGCTTCTCACCTAAATCAACATTGAGAAGAACGTTAGGAGTCTTTATTGCCACTCCAACTTCGCGAGCTGGTAGTGAGATGTGTATTGGCTTCTCGCCATGTCCATAGATAACTGCTGGAACGCTGCCATCGCGACGGATTCTTCTCGATGCGCCCTTTCCGAATTCACTGCGGAGCGCGCCTTTAATTGAAACTTCAGCCACTTACTTGCCTTTCGTCGATAACGGGGTGGACCCCTCGCCTTAAGTGGAGCGAAGGCTACCCAAAGGCAAGTTGAAGCGCAAAACTGGGCTCAACTACCGCCTTAAACGTCGAGCGATACGCCAGATGAGAAAGAGCATAAAGACTGCTGCTGCCAAATACCAAGCGGCGAATGCAGACTTAGCATGGCTATCAAGGTCTGGATCGATAGCTGCTGCCATTCTTGGTAATTCAATTGTGGCAACAACTCCAGCGTGATCTGAAGGAAAACAAATCTTGCTACCGCAATTCCAAACTCCAGAGCCATCTGGCCAGACATTACCGATTATTTTCGAACTCACCGTGGCGTAAACATTCTTGGTAAAGATGTAATCCAAGCGATCGGTAAAGCCATATTGATTGCCAAGTTGCTTAGCGATCTTGGCGCGCTTCTTATCTGGCCCATCTAGCAGTGCCGATGCTCCCCAGGTGAAATTCCGAGGGTTCTTGGCATCAGGTGAGGCATTTTCAAATCCCGCCTCAATCATGGTGGAATAAGCGTTGCATTTAGCTCCACCAGAAGTTGGACAGGTATCACTAAGCACTGGTTGCTCGCCAGGATTTGGGTCATTAAGACTTCTTGGGTCACGATAATCTGCATTGAAATCGCCGAGAATAATTACTGGCATCTTGGCATCTTTTAGGTCAGAAACTAGTTGCTGGGCTTGAATGGCGGAATTTGGAATCTTATTCTCATCCCAGATTGATTCAAGGTGAGTGGTTATTACCCGAACTACTGAGTCTTGAACTCTAAAGTCGGCCCAGCTATATCCACGATATATTTTCATAAGAAGCGGAACTATTGAGTAAGTTGCGTCATACTCGCTATTTCCCACTTGGATAATCTGAGATTTAACATCATCGCGCACCAAGAGTGCATCACCAATTACAAAACCACAGGCCGCGCTATCTTGGCCAAAAATTGGATTGAAAACTTCGGGATCGACTACTTTTGTTAGATAGGGAATGGCAGATATGGAATAGCCTGGATTAAAGGCTTTGACTCCATTGGCTGAGGCAATTGAATAGGAGAGGCCAGCGATCTTTGTCGCAGCAAGGAAATTCTCAAGGAAGTTAAAGATTTCAACCTCTTGCCCAAATAAATCTTTCTTGCAACGCCATGAAGTGGCCTCTTGAATGCCTATTATCTCGGGGCGATCTTGCAGCACTTCCTTTGCTAATTTTGGCGCTCTAGCTTTGAAACTCGTCTGTTTCATCTGATCCCACATGAATTGAGCGGCGGCAGGAAAATCAGGAATCAGATCAAGGGCAACCCCGACATCTGCGCCAAGATAGATATTTCTTGACATTACTGTTATGCGATAGGGCTCATTTGATTGAGCAGGAGCAAGAGGAAGAAGTAAGAGTGCGCAGAAAAGAACTGAGAGCCAGCGCAGCCTTGGCCTCTTAAGAGTGGCCATCAAAGAGGCTGGTGACAGAGCCATCTTCAAACACTTCACGAATAGCTCGACCCAAAAGGGGGGCAATTGAAAGAACCGTGAGGGTTGGAAACTTGGACTCCTCTGGAATTGGAAGGGTATTTGCAACTACCACTTCTTTGACTCTGGAATTAGAAAGACTCTCTGCTGCAGAGCCTGAGAAGACTGGATGGGTGGCAGAAACAATTACCTCTCTGGCTCCAGCATCATAGAGAGCATCAATTGCCTTAATGATAGTTCCAGCAGTATCGATCATGTCATCGATGACTACGCAGGTCTGACCTGCAACATCCCCCACTACTCGTCCGGTTATCGCTTCATTTGGAATTCTGGAATCACGAGTCTTATGAATGAAGGCAATCTGAGCTCCGCCTAAGAGATCGCTCCACCGTTCAGCTACTCGCACTCGCCCGGAATCTGGAGAGACGATAGTCAGTCTTGAGCGATCGACTTTTGAACCAACGTAATTTGCAAGAAGCGGTAGCGCGAATAGATGATCAACTGGTCCATCAAAGAATCCTTGAATCTGCGAGCTATGCAGATCCACTGTCATCAAGCGATCAGCGCCCGCGGTTTTAAACAGATCAGCCATGAGACGAGCAGATATTGGTTCTCTTCCTCTATGTTTCTTATCTTGACGGGCATATCCATAGAAAGGTGCAATAACTGTTATTCGTTTAGCTGATGCTCTCTTCAGGGCATCAACCATGATTAGTTGCTCCATGATCTGCTTATTAACTGGAGTGGTATGGCTCTGAATTACGAAGGCATCACAGCCGCGAACGCTCTCTTCAAACCTAACAAATATTTCACCATTGGCAAAGTCAAATGCAGATGTGGGGGTGATTGGAATGCCAAGTTCTGATGCCACCTCTTCGGCCAACTCAGGGTATCCGCGTCCGGTAAAGAGACGGAGGCGTTTTTCGGAGCTGAGACGGAGTTCGTTACTCATTTCGACCCTTCTTTCTTGGCTGCCGCTTCCGCCGACTTGCTACCTTTTCTTCTCTTTAAGACCCAGCCGAGGATATTAGATTGTCTAGCTCTTGCTATCCCCAACGCTCCGGATGGAACATCTTCAGTAATTACAGATCCCGCTGCCGTGTAGGCGCCATCGCCGATACTTACTGGAGCTACCAGCATGGAATCACTGCCGATTCTGACATGATCGCCAATAGTAGTTTGATGTTTCTCCACGCCATCATAATTGACGATTACTGTGGCAGCTCCAATATTGGTATCGCTACCAATCTTGGCATCACCAATATATGAAAGGTGCGGGACTTTAGAGTTGGCACCCAGCGTGGAATTCTTCATTTCCACAAATGATCCTACCTTCACATTCCCTCCAAGAATGCTGCCGCTTCTAAGGTGCGAATAAGGACCAACTTGAGCTCCTTGGCCAATTGCGCTTGATTCACAATGTGATTCAACAACCCTTGCTCCTTGAGCTACTTGGCAATCAATCAAAGTGCTACGAGGCCCAATTACTGCAGAATCTGCAATTCTCGTCTTTCCCTTGATAGTACTTCCTGGCTCTATCCGCACATCTACTCCAATTTCGGCTGTGATGTCAATCCAGGTCGACATGGGATCAGTGATTGAAACCCCACTTCGCATGAGTGCATCACAGATTCGTGAATTCATTAGGAATGCGCAGGTTGATAATTGCGCGCGATCATTAATCCCCCAGATTTGGGTGTAATCATCAGCGCTAAATGCCGCTACTGATTGTCCTGACTTCTTTAGAATTCCAATGACATCAGTTAGATACTCTTCGCCTTGAGCATTCTTGCTTCTTAGCTCTAAAAGAGCGCTTTTTAGGTGAGCAAGTGCAAATACATAGACCCCTGAGTTGATCTCAACTATCTCTTTCTCACTCTGGCTGGCATCTGCTTCTTCAACAATCTTTTCAAGCATCCCATCAGAGGATCGGATGATGCGTCCGTATCCCGAAGGATCTGGCATCTGAGCAGTTAACACTGTGGCGCTAGCTCTAGTTGAGTCATGGTGTTCTAGCAATTCGCTAAGTGTGGCACTAGTTAGTAAAGGTGTATCTCCTGAGCAGATTAAGACCGTTCCCGATGATTTGTAATCAGAAAGCGCGATCTTTACCGCATGACCTGTTCCGCCACGAACTTCTTGGTGAATGGTTTTAGCCCTTGGTGAAATCTGTTTTAGGTGTTGGATTACTTCACCTTTATTTGCGCCAACCACAATTCTTAACTCTTTGGAGGCTAAAGGCTCAATGGCTTTGATGACATGTGCGATGAGGGATCGCCCTGCAATTTCATGGAGAACTTTGGCGCGATAGGATTTCATCCTTTTGCCCTCGCCAGCAGCGAGCAGTATTGCGAGATCCAGCTGGCTCAACTCCCCCCCTCTCTGCGCTCCTGGCCTTATTCTATTTAATTTGTAGCCCTTCTCTTTCCTGCTTAAATCTGGCTCCTCCACCAGGTATCGATCCTGGACCCTGGGCTTCAAAGGCCCATGTGCTAGCCACTACACAATGGAGGAACCTAAATTCTATTGCCTCAGACTCAATGCTTCATAACACCTGATTCCTAAAGGCTCTCAATCACCTTAGCTCCGGGTACTGGCCCAGATGCTCTAACTACATTGCCGACAACCCCGCTTGAGGTCAGAGCAACGACAAGATCCAGCGCATGATCTTCATGCTCTGCCAAGAATGCGACTGTGGGTCCTGAGCCAGAGACAATTCCACCGAGTGCTCCATAATCCAAGCCAACTTCAAGAATTAGGCGAAGCGCTGGTTTTAGTGAGCATGCAGCTGCTTGCAAATCATTGCTTAACGCTTTACCAAGCTTATGGCTATCACCTGAACTTAAGGCTTGAAGTAGCGCATCACTTATTTGCGGTGGAGCAACTTGCAAACCTTCGCGAAGGCGATCACATTCACTATAGACCGCAGGGGTTGAAAGTCCAGAGCTTGAAAGTGCTAGAACCCAGCTATATGTTCCCCTAGAAAGCACTGGTGCTAGTTGATCACCTTTGCCTGTTCCAATCGCAGTTCCGCCAGAAATCGTAAATGGAACATCTGCTCCAAGTTCTGCACCAATCTTTTCCATCTCACTTCGACTTAATCCAAGATTGAAAAGGCTATCCATTCCAACTATTGCTGCTCCTGCATTAGCGCTTCCCCCAGCCATACCAGCTGCAACTGGAATTTCTTTAGTCAAAGTAATGGTTATTCCATCTGTGATACTGAATCTCTTGCACATGAGTTCAACGGCCTGGGCAGCTAAGTTCTCTTTGTCGAGCGGTAGATGGTTATTGGCCTTAGCACTCGATTGGACGTGGATTAAAGAATCACTATTGAGCTCAAGTTTGACATCATCGAAGATCGAGACTGCTTGAAACACTGTTGCTAGCCGATGAAATCCATCCTTCCGCAAAGGCCCGACTGAGAGTTGAAGATTGATTTTTCCTGGTACTCGAACCAGAACAGATGCGGGCATATGGCGAGGGTATTACTTGTAAGGGATTAACACCTATCTAATTGGCGAGCTATCGCCAGAAAATCATCGATAGATAGGGCCTCACCTCGAATAGTTGGCTCAATTCCTGCAGAAGTTAAGAGCTGCTCAGCCTGGGCAGATCCCCCCGCTAGCTCTGCATAGATTGAGCGAAGCATCTTTCGTCTCTGCCCAAAGGCGCGATCGACTAGATCGAAGGTCATTTTCCTTAAAGCTTCATCACCCAGGGGTCTATGTCTGGTGAACTTCACTAGGGAGGAATCAACTTTGGGAACTGGCCAAAATACTGAGCGTGAGACTGAATCTCCCAATCGCAGATCTGCCCACCAAGCAGCTTTAGCGCTTGGAACCCCATAGATTCTGCTCCCAGGTTTTGCTGCTAATCGCTCTGCTACCTCACTTTGGACCATAACAATTCCTGAAGTGATGGATTCAAATTTCTGCAGGAAGGCCAATAGAACTGGCACTGAGATGTTGTAAGGAAGGTTTGCGACCAACTTGTTGGGTTTGCCAGCGACTTCATCTACTTGCAGGGCATCGGCATTGATTACTTTTAGATCTTCAGAACTTGCTCCATGAGCCCTTGCCGTTATCTCTAGTTGATCTGCCAAACGCTTATCAATCTCGATTGCCGTTACTTTATCGCTTACTTGAAGAAGTGCCAGGGTTAGCGAGCCAAGGCCTGGACCAATTTCAACTACATGATCACTTCCACTAATTCCAGCCATGCGGACAATTTTCTGGCAGGTATTGCTATCAATTACAAAATTCTGCCCTAAAGACTTTGTGGGACGAAGCTGGAGGGACTCTGCAATCTGTCTTATCTCACCTACGCCGATAAGAGTGATGCTCATCGGGTGAAAGATCCAAAGATGTACTCAGCATTATTGCTAATGGCGCGAGTTAGAGTCGCCAGATCCTCTCCACGTCTGTCTGACATGAAACGCAAGGTATGTGGGATTTGGGCTGGAGTGTTATGCGCCCCACGATTTGGAACGGGAGTGAGAAAAGGAGCATCTGTTTCAACGAGTAAGTTCGCCAGCGGTACGTGCATTAGCGCCTCATGTAGCAGTGGAGCATTCTTAAAAGTCAAAGCTCCCGAGAAAGAGACAAAATAGCCCTTGGCAACGCATTCTTTGGCCATCTCAGCATCTCCTGAGAAGGAATGAAAGACTGTATGACTGGGTGCTCCAACTTCATCTAGAAGATCTAACACTGCTCGATGAGAGTCGCGATCATGTATCACTAGAGCTTTCTTATGTGCTTTTGCAATTTCAATATGCTTTCTAAATGAATACCTCTGTTTGTCCCTAAGGCTCTCCTCGGTTCGAAAGAAATCCATCCCAGTTTCACCAATGGCACAGACTCTATTCTCACCCGCTAATCTATTGATCTCCTCTAGATCTGCTTCAAGGTCTCTAATGAGAGGAGCTTCATTGGGATGAAGGGCCACCGTTGCTAACACTTGGGTATTCCATTTATTGGCGCACTCAATTGACCATTTCGACTCTCTAACAGCGATACCCACTTGAACAACTCGATCAATACCAACGCTTCTGGCATCATCGAGAACCTTCTTCACATCTGCATGATCGGCTGCTGCTCCAGTAACAATTTCAAGATGAGCGTGAGAATCAACGCAAGGGGTTGGAAGGGGCTCTGGAAGTGGGGCTTGCTTGCGATCACTTTCGCGTTTGTTTCGATCAGCCATTTTCTAAGCTATTTAACTCTCTAAATCTGGCAGGCGAGGAAAGAGGATTTCACCTTTAACTATTTTGCTTCCACTCTTTAGCTGTCCCCACTTTGCAACCTCTGCGATCTTCTGCGAAGCGATGGACCCAAGACTGCTCTCAGCGCCAAGATATGACCACAACTTGGCGGTTGATATGGGCATTACAGGATGAAGTAGAACTGCAAGTGCTCTCAAGGACTCGGCAGTGTTATATAGAATTGCATCAAGCTCACCCTTCTTGCTTGCATCCTTTGCTATTACCCAAGGCCGTTGTAATGTGACATAGCCATTAACGGCCTTGCAGAAATCCATAATGGCATTTATTCCTCCTTGAAAATCAAGAGCCACTATTGATTTATCTGCGCTCTCAACTGTCTTTGATAGCGCACGAGCTAGCTCTTCATCTTTTGCTGGTTCTGGCACCATCCCATCGCAGTATTTTTCAACCATTGCTGCAAGGCGTGAGGCCAGATTCCCAAAATCATTAGCGAGCTCGCTGGTATAGCGGGCTGCCATATCTTCCCAAGAGAATGAGCCATCACTACCAAAAGGTATGGCCCTCAAGAAGTAATAACGGAAAGCATCAACGCCAAAGTGATTTGTGATATCAGAGGGAGCGATACCTGTTAATTTGCTCTTGCTCATCTTCTCACCCCCAACAAGTAACCAGCCATGAGCAAATACTTTCTTTGGAAGTGGGAGTTTTGCAGCCATCAACATCGCAGGCCAGATAACAGCATGAAAGCGGAGAATGTCTTTTCCAACTAGATGCACATCCGCTGGCCACGTCTCTCTAAAGAACTTACCACCATCACTTGATGGATCATCGGTTAGACCGACAGCAGTTGCATAATTCAAAAGCGCATCAAACCAGACATAAACAACTTGTTTATCATCCCAAGGCACGCGGATGCCCCAATCAAATGTCGAACGAGATACCGATAGATCCGAAACTCCACCTTCAAGGAATGAAATCACTTCCTTCCTGGCGCTCTCTGGCTGGCAGCTATCAGGACTTTTCTCATAGTGCTCTAGTAGCGGTGCTGCAAACTCTGATAGCTTAAAAAACCAGTTCGTTTCGCTAAGCATCTCAACCGGCTTTGAGTGAATATTGCAATTTCCTTCAATTAGATCACCGGGTAATTTAAACTCTTCACAACCCACGCAATATGGGCCTTCGTATTTTCCTTCATAGATATAGCCCTGCTCCATCAACCCTTGGAGAAATGCTTGGACTCTCTTGGTGTGCCGAGGCTCGGTAGTGCGAATAAAGTCATCGTTTGCTATCTCTAAATGCTTCCAAACTGGCTTCCATGCCTGCTCAACCAAACGATCACACCATGGTTGTGGCGCGGTGTTATTGTCCTCGGCCGTGCGCATGACTTTCTGGCCATGTTCATCGGTGCCAGTTAGAAACCAGACTGATTCACCTCTTTGCCGGTGCCAACGGGTCAATAAATCTCCAGCCACAGTTGTGTAGGCATGACCAATATGGGGGACATCATTAACATAATAAATAGGCGTAGTCAGATAGAAAGACTTAGTGGTATCTGACATGGCTCTAATTCTATCTACTTCTGCTCCACCATGATGTCGAAGACTTTTCGCTTGCGTATACGTAGTTCTTTGGCAGCTGAGGCGATAGCCTCTTTACGAGTGATCCCCGCTGACTCATAGCGCGAAACGGCATCAACTACATCCTGATAATTAATTGCTTGCTCACTTGGATCATATGGAGCAATAACGATAGTAAATTCACCAAGCATCTCCTTACTTTCCGACCAGGTCAATAACTCTGACAAATCACCACGCACTACCTCTTCATAGTTCTTCGTTAGTTCGCGACAGATAACTGCTTGTCTATTTTCACCAAAGCTTTTGATCATTGATTCAAGTGATTCGCTAATTCGATGAGGCGCTTCAAAAACAATTAAGGTTCGAGTTTCCGTTGCGCGATCTTCGAAGAATTGATCTCGAGCCCCTGAACCTCTTGGCACAAACCCATCAAAGGCGAATGAATCACTGGGTAGACCTGAGATAGCTAGGGCTGCAAGAGGGGCGCTGGGACCTGGTATTACTGAAACTCTAAATCCTTTATCAATTGCCATTCTCACTGCGCGATATCCCGGATCGCTAACTGACGGCATTCCAGCATCGCTTACTAGCAAGACTTGGAGGCCTGATGCTAAGTGAGTTGCGATTTCATCAAGTCGAGAGGTTTCATTTCCTTCAAAGAATGAGAGGACTTCTGCCCTACATTCAATTCCAAGGTCTTTGCATAGGCGAGCAAATCTGCGTGAATCTTCGGCAAGAACAACATCAGCGCTAGAAATAGCTGTCTTCAATCTCTCTGAGGCATCACCAATGTTTCCAAGAGGCACTCCAGCCAGAATCAACTCGCCCACTGCCACATTATGGCCCTCAGTATCCTTGTCCATCATGAGCGCCTTAGTGGTTGGGCCGATTTTCAAGTATCGCAATCAGATAACCCTGTCAGTTATCTTGCTCTTTGCGGCCATCACCCGTTTTGCCAATTTGGGCAGGCCAAATGAGTTGATATTCGATGAGGTCTATTACGTAAATGGCGCCAGAGACTTTCTTGCCTATGGGGTTGAGAGTGAATCAGGTGAGGCAGAATTCGTAGTTCACCCTCCTTTAGGCAAATGGCTGATAGGGCTAGGTATTAAGATCTTTGGTGATATCCCGCTTGGATGGCGATTTAGTGCAGCACTTTTTGGTCTTGCCTCAATAATTCTTCTCTATTTCATTACCCAGGCCCTCTTCAAATCAACTTTCTTGAGTCTAATCGCCACAACCCTGATCTCATTTGACGGATTACATCTTGTGATGTCAAGAACCGCGCTTCTAGATATCTTTCTATCTTTCTTTATTCTACTCACCTTTTACTTCGTGATCAGGGAAAGGTATTGGCAGGCTGGCATAACTATTGGCTTAGCACTTGCGACGAAATGGAGCGCGCTATATATCTTGGTTGCACTTGTCATCTTCTTGCTTATCTACAAGAGAACTCCTATTAAGACCGCATTGCAATTCACTTTGCTTCCTGCCCTAACATACCTGGTGACTTGGAGTGGTTGGTTCCTAAGTGATATCGGATGGAAGAGAGATTCTGGAACTAATTCTCTTCTCTCGCTATTCAATTATCATCGGGAGATGCTTGATTTTCATACCAACCTAGAAACTGATCACTCTTATGAAGCAAGTCCCTGGAATTGGTTGATTCTTGGTAGGCCTACATCCTTCTTCTATGCAACACCAAAAGGATGTGGTGAGCAGAAATGCTCTCAGGAAGTGCTTGCCCTAGGGACTCCTACGCTATGGTGGCTGGGGCTATTTGCAATCTTTGCTACTTTAGGTTATTTCGTCTATCGCCGAGAATTAAGCGCTGGTCTGATTCTGCTCTTCCTATTCGCCAATTTCCTTCCCTGGATCGCTTTTCCAGAGAGAACTACCTTCTATTTCTATTCCATCGCCTTTGAGCCGTACTTAATTCTGGCTCTGATTTACATCATGTCAAAAGCCTTAGAAAATCAGGAAGAAAGAGGGGTAAGAAGTAAGTATGTCCTGTTAGGTGTTGGCCTAAATGGCCTGACCTTTGCCTACTTTTTTCCGCTCTATGTTGGGTCAGTCTTGCCATACCAAGATTGGTATGCACGGATGTGGTTTCCTAGCTGGATTTGATTACTGACCAGCAGCTCTATTGCTACGAAGTTGCTCTCCATACTGATCTGCGATTTCTTGATCAAAAATCTTATCTGCGCTAGGTGCTAGAGCTTCGCGCATGATCTTTTCTTGCGCTTCACTCCAAGCCCCTGGAATTGTTAAGTCAATTACGCGGCGAGGGACAGCTTTAGATGAACTAGCATAATTAGGAGCAGGGACTGCCACTGGATCCCAACTCTTATCATCGCTGGCAGCGCTGCCCTTTGGTAGCAAGGTAATACTTCCTGCTTCTTGAGAATGAGAAACTCGATCTGATAGAGGAAGCCATTGCTCTTCGCTTAATCCAGAGCCCTGAGTGATACTTGCAAAGGAGGCTGCGCGTTTCGATCTTCCAATGATTTCTGCATAACTTGCTGAAGAGGATCTATGTGTAACCCTGCTTGCTGCATTGATTCTCTTGACTTCTTCCTGCACTAAACCTATTCGATAGCGAGCATTGACTACATACATAGCAAAAACTGACCCAGGCAATAACAAAATTATGGGAGATAAGAGTCCAACCAAAGTAAATAGTGAAATAACAATTGCTAATCCAATGATTGAAAAGAATTGGATTCGGCGAGTTGCTAATTGCTCCTCGCGTTTCTTATTAACAGATTCAAGAGCCAGAGCAGTATGACCAGAAGTTATGCCAACAGCTTTCATCGCCTCATCAAAACGTTTGACTGTTTTCCCGCTTATCTCTTCATAGTTTGATATCCAACGGGGGAGGAAGTAGGCAATCCACATGCCGATGATGATTAAGTAGATGAGCCCTGATCCCATGAAAGATAACCTTAAAGGCAAGGGATGGATTTTTCTGGGATTTACTTGATGATAAATTAAGGTTTTCTAGAGTCTCTATGATTCTAAATTCGGGGATTTTCTTTCACATAGCAAAGGTGGTCGCGCCATGAGCCATCAATATGAAGGTAGCGAGGCCTAAGCCCTTCAAAGGTATAGCCTGCCTTCTCGGCAACTCTCTTGGATGCAGCATTCTCAGGTCTTAGATTAATTTCGATGCGATGTAAACCAAGTTCCTCAAAGCCATAAGTAGTCAATCGCCTAACAGCCCGAGTGGTTATCCCTTTGTTGGCATATCGCTCATCAATCCAATAGCCAATGTGGCCCCCGCGATATGCGCCATAGGAGATTCCGCCCAGGGTGATTTGGCCAATTAGATCCTTTTCAAACCAGATTGCAAGAGTTAATGATCTTCCAGCTCGCCCCTCGACTTTGTGGTGATTGACCATTCCAAAGTAACTAGGAAGGCTTTGATTCTCCTGCTCAATGGGCGAGGTTGCCTCCCATTGCGAGAGCCAGGTTCTATTACTTTTCCTAATAGATAGCCAAGCTCTTCTATCGCGCAACCTAAGTGGTCTTAGGGTTATCTGCTCATCCTTGAGAATTGTGGGCCAATTTTGTCCATAACTACTTGCCATAAGATCAATTAAATCGTCGCTCAAGAACTAGTACATCAACCTCATCGCCAGTACTAGCGCCACTTTCACTCTCTGAAATCACTACTAGGCCTGTGGCATCAGATAGTCCAATCAAATCTCCTTGATTTTCGATCGGAGTGATGAGCCTTCGCACAGGTTTATCGTTAGAGAGAATGCCGCGGATAAAGGAGTGCTTGCCAACTTCGCTCGATACATCACTGGTTAGGGTTGCTTTAATTACTGGTCGATGAATGTCATATAGGCCCATCATGTTACGAATCATGGGACGGATGAAGAGTTCTGCTGAGATATATGCAAATATCGGATCCCCGGGAAGTGCAACCACTGGGGTCTGATCAGGGCCTACAACTCCATATGCATGTTTGCCGCTTCCTTCAATCAATGGAAGCACCTCACGAACTTTTCCTAGCTCGCTCAATACAGAATAAATAAGTGAAAATGATTCATCATGTCGCTCGCCACAGATAACCAATAGATCTGCTCTGACTAACTGATCTTCGATTACATCCTTTAGTTGGGAGGTGTTTTCTGGGATGGTATGAACCCGATAGCCCACCGCCCCAGCCTCTTTTGCAGCGGTGGTCAATAGCCAGGAATTAGTCTCAAACTCATCTTTTCCATCTCTAAGCTGCGAACCCGGTTCAACTAAATCATCTCCTGCTGAAACAATAACGACTCTTGGTTGTGGTCTAGTTGGGAGGCGATCTAGACCAAGAGATGCGGCAAGACCTATTTGAGTCGCACGGATTCGTGAGCCAGATCTAAGTGCGACCTGCTCTCTTGACATCACATTCAGGGCCAAGGTTGCGCCATGGGCATCAAGCAAGGGCATATCAAAGGCAGCAAGTGGCGTTGCTAGGGCAAGAAGTTCGCTCGCAAGTTTCGCCACCTTGATCGTTTCGCTCACGCGATAACCATACTTTGAATCTACGCTAATCCCGTGGATTCAACCCAGAGTGCGTCATCAATTAAGTCACAATTGCGGCAGCGCTTTCGAAGTGAGAGAGAGTTTCTCATTTCAGAGTCTTCTTGGCAGCATCTATTAGATAGTAGAGAAGTTAAGAGTGCCCAGGTTGTTGCCAGTTATCATTCATATGGAAGTGAGCCAGATACATCAGCTCTCAATAGATCACTGATTCAAAGCGGGAAAACTCTCTTATTGCCAAGGCGCCTTGCAGATAATGGCTTGGATTGGATTATCTGGTCTGGCAGGGATGAAGATCTAGAGATTGATGGGAAAGTTAGGTCACCAAAGGGCGGAAGTTTTAGGGGAGACATTGATGTGGTGATAATCCCAGCTCTTCATGTTGATCGTGAGGGAAATCGCCTAGGTCAAGGCGGAGGCTCTTATGATCGCGCTTTATCAAAGTTGAATAGCTGGAAAGTTGCTCTGATCTATAGCGGTGAGCTAACTAGTGAAAAACTTCCTGTAGAGAGTTTTGATTGCAAACTTGATGCTGCCGCAACACCTGAGATCTTGGTTAGGTTTACAACAGAGAGTTAAGGTGGCGAGCCATTACTAGACGCTGCACTTGATTCGTTCCCTCATAGATTTGAGTCAATTTAGCGTCGCGCATCATTCGTTCTACTGGATAATCACTGACATATCCATATCCACCAAGGACTTGGACCGCATCGGTTGTCACCTTCATGGCCACATCGGTTGCATAGCACTTTGATGCGGCGGAAAAGAAAGTCAAATCGCTTGCGTTATTTTCACTCTTACTTGCTGCGGCATAGGTCAACTGTCTAGCAGCAGCGATTTCCATAGCCATATCAGCCAACAGAAATTGCACAGCTTGAAAGTCAAAGATTGGCTTGCCAAATTGTTTTCTTTCTTGCGCGTATTTTGTAGCAACTTCAAATGCTCCTTGAGCAATACCAAGCGCTTGAGCAGCGACGGTAACTCTGGTGTGATCAAGAGTTTTCATAGCAAGGGCAAAACCTGCACCTATTTCACTAATTCTGCGGTCATCGCCAATCTCCACATTATCTAAGTAAACCTCACGAGTGGGAGATCCCTTGAAGCCCATCTTCTTCTCTGGCGCTCCAAATGAGAGACCTGGATCGCTCTTTTCTACTATGAATGCGGTAATTCCTTTGGCGCCTCTTTCTGGGTCAGTTGAAGCCAGAACGGTATAGAACTCCGAGACTCCGGCGTTAGAGATCCACTTCTTGCTTCCATTTAACACCCATCCATCGCCTTTCCTTACCGCTCTGGTCTTCATTGAAGCCGCATCAGATCCAGCCTCTGATTCTGAGAGGCAATATGAAAAGCCTTTTCCTTGAGCAAGTGGAGTCAGCCAACGTTCTTGTTGCTCAGGGCTACCACCTAACATCAGCGGGACTGATCCAAGTTTATTGACTGCAGGAATGAGTGATGCTGAAGCGCAGACTCTGGCAACCTCTTCGATGATTACTACTACACCAAGGGCGTCTGCTCCATCGCCACCATATTGCGTTGGCACATGGGCTGCAGCAAGACCAGCGCCTTGAAGGGCCTCAAATGCTTCTTGTGGATATCTGGAGTTGGCATCAACATCGTGCGCAAAGGGTTGAATTCTCTTCTCGGCAAGCGAGCGAACGCTCTGTCTTAGCGCTTGATATTCCTCAGGAAGGTTGAAGAGATTTTCCATGGCACAATACTACTTATCCTGTGATGAATCGTTCCTGCCAGATAGTTGCTCAAGATAGGCGTTATATTCGGCAAGATCAACGCTGGAGCGACGATCGGCCCGCCTTGCTTCTCTTTCATCGCTTCTGACCCATTGAATAAATGTAGCGATTAGGGCGGCAACAATAGGAATCTCACCCATCGCCCATCCAATAGCTGCTCCCATCTTTTGATCACTGAGCAAATCAGTGGCCCATGGTCGATCCAGTAATTGATAGTAACCCCCATCAATTAGTTCATTAGCTGACATCAAAGCAACTGAGAAGAAAGCATGGATACTCATCGCCGCAAGGAGGATCACCACCCGCGCCAAATGATGAACTTTGCGTGGATTCGGATCGATTCCAACTATTACGTGAAAGAAGAGCAAGCCAGCTGCAATAAAATGAAAATTCATGATCATGTGACCGAAGTGGCCAGTCATTAAGTTCGAAAATAGTGGAGTGAAGTAGAGCGCAAAAAGTGAGCCATCAAATATGGCTATCGCTGCAATTGGATGGGTGATAATTTGGATCGGCCTGCTATGTAGCGCAGCAATGAGCAAGCCTCGAATCCCCCGCTCCGATCTATCACGGCCTATAGGAAGAGTTCTAAGCGCCAGGGTTATCGGAGCACTTAATATGATCGCAATTGGTGCAATCATACTCAAAACCATATGCGCAATCATGTGATACTGGAAAGAGAAATGTGAATAGAGCCCCAGGCCCCCACTTGTTGCATAGTCCAGAAGCGATATTCCAATAGCAAAAGAAATTGTTCTACCGACTGGCCATCCATCTCCCCTACGGACAAGCGCAACAACGCCTCGAACATAAAGGGCTGTAGCAAGAATCAGCGCTCCAAGAAACAAACCATTTGCTTCATATTCAAAGAAGACTCGCGATAGCGTGGGCTCACCTGGCATTGAGATTCCCACCAGCTCTCTCACGCGATCAAATTCAACTGCGCCACTTTCTCTTGGAGTGAAGCGATTAAGGATGGAGCCAATTCCCAAAATCGCAGCCATCACCCCTATTTCAAATAGAACTAAAGTATTGGCCGCTAATCCTTTTCTAATTCTGCTAGCAACAACAAATACCGTCAGAGTAAGCACAAGCTTTACTCCAATTAAAGCTCCATACCCCGTAAACCAATCTTGACTTAAGCGCAGCCTGGTCCAAGCATTAGTAAGGCCGGTAAGCACCACCGAAAGTGATGACCATAGGGCAATTGTTGATACTCGGGCCAAAGCTAAAGCCTGCAAATGCTTTGGCATGACTTTTAGAGCAATCACACTGCCAATCCAAAAGCTGAGCGCTATCACATGAATCACCAGTGAGCCAATTGCAAGACCATGGCTTCCTTGAGAACTGGAATGACTTTGAAAAAGTGGTGCCACAACTCCGCTTATTGCAAAGAGAAGAAGTACTAGGGCACCGCCATTTTTCTTAATTAGATTAGAAAAGATAAATACACAAAGAGCTACCGATAATTGATAGGTTAGTAACTTGCCTAACGTTACCTGGGTTGTAAACGAACGAAGGATATCAGAGTTCAAGATCTCGCTCATCCCGCTATCAAATATTTCAGCCAGACTAGATAGCAAGTATCCAAGAGATGCAATAAACCAGAGTCCAGAGATGACCTTTAATCCCTGAAGAGTCGAAGTAGCAGATGAACCTAGACAACCCTGATTTTCTGGAATCAAGAAGGCTAGTGAAATTAGAAGTCCGATTACGAGAACAGCAAGTGCGGTATTTGCCAGATCAAAGGTCATGCTCACCTACTATTCCAATTCGCCAAGGTAATTCATAATCCCTAAGATTACGCCGTGCCGACATATCAGTATCAATGCACCGCCTGCGAACATGCCTTCGAAGCAATGCAAGCCTTCACAGATGCTCCTATATCCCTCTGCCCTGAGTGTGGCGAGGAAGTTCGCAAGGTTTACTCCAATGTCGGAATTGTTTTTAAAGGATCGGGCTTTTATAAGACCGATTCACAAGTTAAAAAGAGTGAATCTCCAAAGCCAACTCCAGCGACTCCTGCCACCACTACGCCACCTGCAAAGAGTGATTAGTTCTTGGTTAATTATTGGTGATGCGGGGGCTTATCGCCTTTGATTTCATCATCTCGCGTGATGTCTATCTCGGTTTCTATCTCATCTGAAGTTATTGCGGGAAGAATTTCACTCACGCAGTTATTATGGCACTTTGTTTGAAAAACTGGGACATTTAATAGCTAAGAGAATAAAGTCGGTACTTACACTCTTCTTGCGCTCGCCGATATTTGCAGGGGCAGTCGGCTCCCAGGTTTTTCTCGTTTTGATGCCGGTGGCTATATCGACCCCAATAGCGACTCAGCAAAGGTCTGGGAGTATTTGAAGTTAACCTTCTTTGCATCAAGCCCTGACCAATTGATTGCAATTGGTCACGTTATCGAAGGTAGAGTTTTAGCTAAGGCTGTAAAACTCTATGCTGAAGTTAGAGTATTCATAGCAGGAAATAGAACAGTAATATTCAAGTCATGGTGTCCTTGACCGGAGTTGAACCGGCGACCTACCGCTTAGGAGGCGGTTGCTCTATCCACTGAGCTACAAGGACTTAGGGGAAAATAGATTCACATTTTATTCACAGACAATTACTCCCGTCATAAATGTGAAGTATCTAATGATAATTCAATATTCTTATGCGGTAAATTGCTTATTTCAATCCTTTCAGATAGCCTAACGCTCAATCTCGTTTGGAGTTGATTCCTAATAATGAAAGCCCTAGTAATAGGTGCCGGGGGCGTCGGAAGAGCGATAGCAAATATCGCCTCACGCAGGTCCTTTATTACCTCAATGGTGATCGCTGATCGCACCCTGGCACGCGCCGAAGAGGCCGTTTATCGCGTCAAAGACCCTCGCTTTTCAGCAGCCCAGGTAAACGCTGCCGAGCTTGAAGACCTACGCGATCTCATCCGAAAGGCAGATCCCGATGTGGTAATCAACGCTGTTGATCCAAGGTTTGTGATGCCAATTTTTCTTGCTTGTGAAATTGAGAATACCAATTACATCGATATGGCGATGTCACTATCAAGGCCTCACCCACATTACCCACATCGCGAAACTGGCGTGAAGTTAGGCGATGAGCAATTTGCTCGAGATTGGAATTGGGAAGAGAGAAAAATCTATGCCTTGGTTGGCATAGGAGTAGAGCCTGGCATGAGCGATATCTTTGCTAAGTATGCCAACGATCAACTCTTCTCGCGTATCGATTCCATAACAGTCCTCGATGGTTCTAACTTGAGAGTTGAAGGGGCAGATTTTGCTCCCTCTTTCTCAATCTGGACCACTATCGAGGAGTGCCTAAATCCCCCGCTAGTTTGGGAAGATGGGCGTGGTTGGTATACCACTGAGCCATTTAGTGAGTTGGAAGTCTTTGATTTTCCAGAAGGCATTGGCCTGGTTGAATGTGTAAACGTGGAGCACGAAGAGGTAGTCCTTATTCCACAGAAGATTGATGCAAAGAAGGTTAACTTCAAATATGGCCTTGGAGCAGAGTTCATTCAGATTCTAAAGACCATCAATATGCTGGGGATGGATCGAAAAGAAAGTGTGGAAGTTCAAGGTGTCTCAGTCTCTCCAAGAGATCTTCTCGCAGCATCGCTTCCAGATCCAGCAACTCTTGGTTCAAGAATGAAAGGCAAGACTTGCGCTGGAACACTCGTAAAGGGTTTAGATAAATCTGGAGACCCAAAAGCCGTATACATCTATAACGTCATAGATAATCAGTGGTCTATGGGGGAATATGGCGATCAAGCAGTTGTCTGGCAAACGGCAGTAAATCCAATCATTGCTATGGAATTAATCGCAAGAGGAATTTGGCAACCTCGAGGAGTAAATGGCCCTGAGTGGTTTGAAGCCAAACCTTTCCTCGATTTGCTGCAGGAATATGGCACTTCTTGGCACATCAGAGAAGAAGATGCCAGTAACATCGTAAAGTAATGTCAAAGCCCATTGCCCTAATCACCGGAGCCACAGCGGGGATTGGTGCCTCCTTTGCCGAGCTCTTAGCTAAGAAAGGCCATGATCTAGTGATAGTCGCTCGCGATTTAGAGCGGCTAAATCAAAACGCTGGTAAGTGGAAAGAAAGCTTTGGCGTTGAAGTTGAAGTGCTAGTTGCAGATCTAAGTCGCGATGAAGATGTTCGCCGCGTTGAGCTTCGCCTACAAAATACTTCAAGGCCGGTTGAAGTACTAGTAAATAATGCTGGATTTGGAATGAAGAAGAGCTTCTTAGCAAGTGATCTTTCAGATGAGATTGCATTACTTGATGTCCTAGTAACAGCCCCAATGCGATTGATGCATGCCATATTGCCAAGCATGAAGGCGCGAAATAGTGGGGTAATAATTAACGTTTCAAGCATTGCTGGTTGGATTGCAAGTGGAACCTATAGCGCAGCTAAGTCCTATCTAACTGTTCTAACCGAATCGCTTCACACAGAGATTGCAGGAAGTAATGTGAAAATCCTGGCCCTGGCTCCTGGCTATACCAGAACCGAGTTTCATCAAAGGGGCAATATGAATATGAGTGGCTTGCCAAACCGGCTCTGGCTGACTTCTGAAAAAGTCGTCGAAGATGCTTGGAAAGCTGCCCTGGGCGGAAAAGTTATCTGCGTTCCTGGCAGGCAGTACCAAGTGATCTCAAAGCTAGCTAGATATGCCCCAAGACCACTGGTGCGAAAACTCGGGATGAATATTCGCCTCCGAGGTCGGAGAAAGTAGAGAATTCTCTAACTTCTCAGTAGATTCTCTAGCAATTAACGCATTTCCCTAACCGAAATGTCGATCCCTGCCCTTTAGGATGGTGCCATATAGGTCACTTACTTCCTAAGGAGAAAATCGTGCTTGACTCACTCAAAATAGTTGGAAGAGGCGCAACCCTATTTGCCGCAACCTCCATACTAATGGCAACCACCGCTGTAATTCCGGCGCAGGCCGCCAATAAAGCTGGAGCTGCTTGCAACAAAGCCAATGCCAAGACAAGAATTGGCGGAGATAATTATCTATGTGTGAAGAATCCAACTGTGAAGAAGGCCAAGTTAACTTGGGTATGGGTTGGATGTATCGAATCCAACAATCTTTATCTTGAGTCAAGTGCTCGCCTAAAGAAGATTACCGAGACCGCTGCCCAAGCAGCAACCATGCTTGATACCGAGATCGCTGCCCTCAAGGCAGCAGCTCCCGCCGATGAAGCAGAGGCGAAAGTATTCGATCAAAAGGCTGTAGATGCGAAAGCTAAACAAGCTAATGCTTTAGTTGAGGCCAAAGCTAATACCGATAACGCGACAAAAGTCGGAGCCACAACTGCGGCTGGAAAGCAGTACACCACAAATGCTTCCACCTGGACTAAGGCTGCAAGAAGCTATGAGCTTGCTGCAAAAAACTTTGAAAGGTCAGCTGCCAGCCTGCGCGACAAAATAAGTGAGGTTGCAAAGAAGGAGAAGCAGAGGGTTAATGTGCTTCAGACTGTTGAAAATGCCAAGACAGAAGTTACTTCAACTCTGCAGAATAGAAAGCAGGCCTGCAAGCCTGGTCTATAGAGTCTTGGTTATCCAACCGTAACTTTTGTTCTTGTTGCCTTTAGTGGAATGTTCTGAAGAGGACTTTCTGCTGGCCCCTTGGTAACAGCACCGGCAATGGAAAAGTTTGACAGGTGATTGTCGCAGACCCACTTGTTCCCCTCTTTTCTTAAAGGATAGCCTTGATGGGTACAAGCAAGATTTAAGGCTTTAAAGGCAGTTGCGCCTTTCCCTGTCCTTACTAAGGCAATATCTATACCTTGATTATTGGTGAATTGGACTACTCCACCAACCTTCTTAAGGGCAGGATTCTTTGGGAGAGTGATTTCTACCTTTCCATTTGCTAGCACCTTCACGCCGCTTGCAGCAATAGCATTTTCAGGTATCAATCCGAGCGTCAAAAGAGCCAGGCCACAAAGCACCGCCCGCCTTGATACGTCTTTTTCGTAAACCATTCTCTCCCTTTTAATACCTTTGGTAGATGAGAATCTATCTGCTTTTCCGCCCAATTGCCACCGCAACTCTGATTGCCTACCTATTCCTCAGGAACGATTCAGATGCAAGATGGGAGTTTGACCTGGTTCTATTCAATTTAGTGGCTCTATTTGCGGCCCTTTCGATTGTCCTCTCGCCCATTCTTGATGATCCACTCGGTAGAGCTGGGGTGTTCGGAGCAATTATCATCTGGTGTGCAGGATCAATAACCTCATCGCTAAATTCATTCTTTGAGATCGAAACTGTTCTAAATCTTGATGTCATCGCACAGAGTCTTTATGCGCTCTTCTATCCGCTGGCAATCTTTGGACTTACCAGAGCTATACGATTCAAATCAGTAAGTAAGTCATTAGAGCTACTAGATACCTTCATTATCGCAATTGGATATACCACAATATTAACTGCTCTCTTAGTACGACCTGCTATGACTTCTATTGAGGGAAGCGTCTTTGAGGTGTTTATCGCAATTTCTTATCCTGTAGGAGATGTCGTCATTTTGGTCTTAGTGCTGCTCTTGGTTTTGAGACAAAGAGCAAGCTGGCGTAATAGTTTGCTCCTTATTGGTGCAACAATATTCTTTCTCTCTGACTTCTATTTTCTCTATCAATCCTATTTGGGCAAGTATGAATTCGGCTCCCTCAGCGATGTTGGCTGGCTAATAAGTTTTATTTTTCTCGCCGAAGCCTTCTGGTTTGCAGGCAATGACGAGCAAGTGGCCCAAAGCTTTAATCCTGCAGTTGCCACGATTGCACTTCTTGGAAGTTCGGCTATTTTGGCTATTGCGATTCTGCAGCCTTCCTACATCCCTAGATTTCTAATCTTGCCTGCCTTTGTCACAATTGCACTCTCATTCTTGCGTATGGGAGTTGCTATTAATGATGCTCGTAACATGAGTAATGAACAGATTCTGGCAAGAACTGATGAATTAACCGGTCTTGCTAATCGCCGCAAATTCATGGTCGATTGCCAGGCATTCTTGGCTGAATCTGGCTCCTTACTAATTCTCGACCTTGATGGCTTTAAGGCAGTTAATGACACACTAGGCCATGGCATTGGTGATCAACTCCTAAAGCAAGTTGCTATCCGCTTTCTAAGGGTGATGCCAACTGATGGCCTACTGGCTCGTCTTGGCGGCGATGAATTTGGAGCTCTCATTCCAGGCCAGGATGGCATGGAGGTGGCTAGAGCCCTAAAGGCAACCCTTACCTATCCCTTTCATGTCAATTCAAATGAAATCCGCCTAGATGTATCAATAGGTGAGGCAAGTAATGTGCCAGGCTCAAGTGTCACAGAGCAACTGCTAAGAAGAGCTGATGAGGCGATGTATGAGGCCAAGAGATCAAAACTTGGTGTGGTCTCCTGGAATAACCAATTAGGCACATATGGCCCTAGGTTGTAAATTTCACTTCATCAGAAACATCCAACCATCAAGCCCTAGAAAGGGCCGAGCTACAAGAGGTGAGATTCACAAGCCCCTAGCTAAGGAGGTTCCCTAATTGGCAGAGAAGTTCAAGAATAAAGTTCTGATCCTGGGAGCAGGATCAGTGTCCCAGTCAGTTCTACCCCTTCTAATAGAGCATCTAATAGATGCTAGACAAATAACCATCATGGATCAGCGAGATAATCGCTTAAGGGTTAAAGGTGCGCTAGATAAAGGCGCGACATATATCCAAGATCAGATAACACCAGATAATCTTGATAGCCAGCTAGAGGAATACCTAACTGCTGGAGACTTTCTCCTAGATTTAGCTTGGAATATTGATGCCAATACGATCTTAAATTGGTGCCATGAGAACGGAGTTCTATATTTAAACACCTCAGTCGAGGAGTGGGATCCCTATGAGGGAGGGTCAAATAAACACCCGCTAGAGCGCACGCTTTATCACCGCCATATGCGTATGCGTGAGATGAAGTCAAGATGGAACAAAGTTGGAGCAACTGCGATTGTGGAACATGGGGCAAATCCAGGCCTCGTTTCACATCTAGTAAAGAAATCTATGGTTGATATCGCTACTCGCGCGCTTAGAGAATCACAGGCAACGGCTGGGGTCGAGAGCGCCCTTAGCGATGAGCGCTATAACGATCTTGCTCACCTATTAGGAGTTAAAGTAATTCATATCTCCGAGCGAGATACTCAAGTGACTAATAAGCCTAAGCAATGGGGCGAATTTGTTAATACCTGGTCAGTTGAAGGCTTTTATGAAGAAGGCATCGCTCCAGCAGAGCTTGGTTGGGGAACCCATGAAAAAGCACTTCCCTTAAATGCCTACGAGCATCAAAGTGGGCCAAGAAATCAGATTGCAATTGCCCAACCTGGAGCAACAACTTGGGTTCGCTCTTGGGTGCCAAACTTTGAAATACGTGGCATGGTCATTCGTCATGGCGAAGCCTTTACAATCTCAGATCACTTAACGGTCTGGGATGGCCAAAAGGCTCTATATCGCCCAACGGTTCACTATGCCTACTGCCCCACAAATGAAGCTATAGCTTCCATGAAAGAACTTGAGATGCGCTCTTGGGATCTTCATAAGAATCAAAGAATCATGAATGATGAGATTACCGATGGCGATGATCGCCTAGGTGTTTTGCTGATGGGCCATCCCTATAAAGCTTGGTGGACTGGATCACTGCTTAGCATCCATGAGTCAAGAAAGTTAATCCCGGATCAATCTGCAACTACAGTCCAAGTTGCCTCTGCAGTCTATGCCGCAGTTGCTTGGGCCATGAAAAATCCTGATAAGGGCCTACTTGTTCCAGATGAACTTCCCTGGCGTGAGGTTCTTGGTTATGCCGAGAAGTATTGGGGTGGAATTCATTCAGAGGCCAGTGATTGGGACCCTTTGATGAATCGCAAGGATCTCTTTAAAGGTTGGAATGGCAAGAAAGTTGATAGCAGCGATCCTTGGCAGTTCAGCAATTTCTTGGCTTAGTAGTTAAGGCTTGGGTGGCTTAGCCGCTTTGATTTCTTCAAGGCGAGCAAGGGAGTCAAGCCTTTCTGCTGCATGATCGACTATGCGCTTTGGATATCCATTCTTATAGCCCGACTCTGATTCCCACGGCTCATGAATATCATCGCCCTGTAAGTGAGATAGTTCTGGGATATATTTCTTTATATAAATTCCATCAGGATCAAATCTTCTTCCCTGCTCTATTGGGTTAAATACTCGGTAGTAAGGCGAGGCATCTGTGCCGCAGCCTGCTGTCCATTGCCAGCCATGCGAATTTGAGGCCACATCATTATCAATTAGGTATTTCATGAAGAAATTAGCGCCATGTTGCCACTCAATATGAAGGTCCTTTACAAGAAATGAGGCCACCACCATACGAGCGCGGTTATGCATCCAACCTTCTCTCACTATTTGGCGCATGGCTGCATCAACAAATGGGTAGCCAGTATTTCCAGAACACCAGGCATCAAAAGTCTTGCCGAGCTTTTCATAACGCATTTTCTTGTATCTAGAATCGTAGTAATCGCGTGTAGTGTGAGGATTGTGGTGAAGCACATCAGCATAAAACTCTCGCCAGGCAATCTCTTTGCGATAGACCTCATGCCCCTTTGATGGGCCAAGGGATGCAAGAATGGTCCTGGGATGGATCTCTCCCCAGCGAAGGTGAGGGCTTAATCTACTAGTTCCTTCTATACCTGGAATATTTCTATTATCTCCATAATCTAAGGAAGTCTCCTTTAAGAACTTCTTGAAGCGAGAAAGCGCAGCCGCCTCTCCAGCTTCTTGCAGAGTTATTCCATCAGGTGCTTTCCAATTTGGGATATTTTGATCACTCTTTTTGGGTTTAACCCAATTAGGATTCTTGGGAGCAGCAACTGGTGCACGCCAGCCATGTGCTAGCCATGCTCGATAAAAGGGAGTGTAAACCTTATATGGAGTGCCATCACCCTTTACTACCCTTCCTGGGGCAACGGCGTAGGAAGATCCAAGCTGCTCTAGTTTGATTCCGGAACCTCTGAGCTCTTCATCTCTAGTATTTCCATAAGGTGCAAAGGGGAAAGCAGAGTGAACCGAAGTAGTTTCATATCGCTTCATTAGGCTCGCGATTACATCTACCGGTTTACCACTGATGACATGGAGAGCGCCACCTAGAGATTCATTTAGTGCATTTAGTGAATTAGCAAGAAAAGCGCGGCGATGCTGACCTGCTCGCTCAGAGATCTCATCATCTAGGATAAATAATGGGATAACTTCATCGGCTGCATCGAAACAAGCAAGAAGCGCTGGATTATCTGCCAGCCTTAAGTCTCGGCGAAACCAAAATATGGTGCGCTTACTCATGGCCTGATTCAACCATTAGACAATAGATTAGGTGTTGCTGATTTAAGACCCATTTTGTAAACTTCATTAGCCCTTTGCAGAACTGGCTATTGAGCGACTGATATTGAACTTATGCACACCAGTTTTTCAGACTAAAGGTGAGGTCCTGAAACGCTCTCATCCCAGCCCTTAACATCCTCGGGCTTTCTTGGGGCCTTACCAATATATCTGGCAGAGGGGCGAATCAAGCGACCAGTTCTCTTCTGCTCCAAAATATGAGCGGACCATCCCGCTGTTCTTGCTGATGTGAACATCGGTGTGAACATGTGCCCTGGAACTTCAGCAAAATCAAGAAGTACCGCAGCCCAGAATTCAACATTGGTTTCTAAGACTCTATCCGGCCTTCGCTCACGAAGTTCTGCCAGAGCAGCATCTTCTAGCGCCTTAGCAACTTGATAACGAGGCGCCCCTAATTCTTCACAAGTCCTACGAAGCGTTCTAGACCTAGGATCTTGCGCGCGATACACCCGATGTCCAAAGCCCATCAGACGCTCGCCCTTATCTAACAGCTCTTTGACATAGGCTCTTGCATCACCGCGCTTTTCTACCTCTTCGATCATATGCAAAACTCGAGATGGGGCGCCTCCATGAAGTGGCCCAGATATTGCCCCAATTGCTCCAGATAAAGCCGCCGCCACATCAGTACCCGTTGATGCGATTACTCTGGCAGTAAATGTTGAGGCATTCATTCCATGTTCTGCAGCAGAGACGAAATAGGCATCAATAGCGCGGACATGTTTTGGATCTGGTTCACCTCTCCAGCGAATCATCATTCGCTCAACTACCGTATGTGCCTTGTCAACTTCTGCTTCTGAGACCATCGGTTGCCAAGTGCCGCGAGCAGATTGTGCAACATATGAGAGCACCATCACAGAGACTCTCGCCAAATTATCTCTAGCCTCATCATCTGAAATATCAAGAAGTGGCTTCAATCCCCAAGATGGAGCGAGCATGGCAATTGCGGATTGCACATCAACTCTGACATCGCCTGAGTGAATAGGGATTGGAAATGGTTCTGCTGCTGGAAGTCCAGGGTTAAATTCATCATCTACTAATAAGCCCCAGACATTGCCGAAGGTGACTCGACCTACTAGATCATCAATATCAACGCCGCGATAGCGAAGCGCACTTCCCTCTTTATCCGGCTCGGCAATCTCTGATTCAAAAGCGATTACCCCTTCAAGGCCCGGCTTAAAGTCTTCATTCATGCGCAGTATTCTCCACTCAATAGCCCACTGGGCAAAATGCACCCACGCAAAGATGCCAAGGTTGGCAAAGTGACGTTAGATACACCTATGGCAGAGAGCCCAGAGACAAGCCAAGAGGCAATTTCAGCGATGCGCCGCTCCTATGGCGAGGTTGGAATTACTGAAAATACAATGAATCCGGATCCAATCGCGCAATTTTCTCTCTGGTTAAGAGAGGCTGCTGCTAATTACATGATTATTGAGGCCAATGCGATGGTGCTATCAACGATTGGTCAAGATGGTCCAAGTTCACGAACTGTTCTTCTAAAAGATGTTGACCAAAATGGTTTTACCTTCTTCACTAACTATCAATCAGATAAGTCCCGGCAAATTCAATCAAATCCAAAAGTCTCACTCCTTTTTCCTTGGTATCCGATGGAACGGCAAGTAATAGTCATTGGAAGCGCAAGTAGGATTGAGGAGGCAGAATCAGCAAGATATTTCGCAACCCGGCCCTGGTCTAGCCAAATCGGAGCGCTAGCTAGTAACCAATCTGAGGTAATTGACTCCCGGCAGGTCTTAGAGCAGCGCTTTAAGGAACTCTCCGAGAAATATCCGCAAGGTAGCACCGTGCCAAAACCTGATAATTGGGGAGGCTATTTAGTAAAGCCAAGCAGCATCGAGTTCTGGCAGGGACGTTACTCACGTCTGCATGATCGACTTCGCTTCTCTCTCTCTGGTTCAAATTGGAAGCTTGAGCGCCTCAGCCCCTAGGATTTAGCAATCATGCCTGAAATAAGAATTCCGGAAAATCTAAAACCTAGCGATATGCGCTTTGGCTGTGGTCCATCAAAGATTAGACCTGCTGCTCTTCAAGTTCTAGCAGGTCCTGGAGCAAGGATTCTAGGAACTTCCCATCGCCAGAGGGAAGTCAAGAACGTAGTTTCACGCGTTAGAAGTGGGCTCAAATCTCTATTTGATCTGCCGGAAGGATATGAAGTAGTCCTAGGAAATGGTGGCTCTACAGCTTTCTGGGATATCGCCACATTCGGCCTTATTGAAAAGAAATCACAGCACCTATCATTTGGTGAGTTCTCCTCGAAGTTTGCCCAAGCCGCTAAAGAAGCGCCGTTTCTTGATGAACCCAGCATCATCAAAGCAGAGCCAGGAAGTCATCCTCAAGTAGTTGTTGAAGCTGGGATTGATGCTTACTGTCTAACCCATAACGAGACTTCGACCGGAGTTGCCATGCAGATCAAGCGCCCGGCAAAAGGTGATGGCGCGCTAGTTCTAGTTGATGCCACAAGCGCAGCCGGTGGACTTAGCGTGAGCCCAAGTGAATTTGATGCCTATTACTTTGCGCCACAGAAATCTTTTGCCTCCGATGGAGGGCTCTGGATATCACTTATGAGCCCGGCTGCTATTGAACGAGTAGCAAAGATAAAGAGCTCGGGTCGATGGGTCCCGGCTTTCTTGGATCTTAATATTGCCATTGAGAACTCTCGCCTTGATCAGACCTATAACACTCCAGCAGTTGCCACTTTGATCCTGCTTGCAGAGCAGATTGAGTGGATGAACCAGGGGGGCGGAATGGCATTTGCTGCTGGGCGATCTGCTAAGTCTGCAGAAACTATCTATGGCTGGGCAGAGAAAACCTCCTACACCACCCCATTTGTTAGCGATCCTGCAATGCGCTCTAATGTGGTGGCAACTATTAACTTCTCAGAAGATATTCAAGCCCTAGAAGTTGCCAAAGTCTTGCGAGCTAATGGCATTGTAGATACTGAGCCATATCGAAAACTGGGTAAGAATCAGCTTCGTGTGGGGATGTTTCCCGCTATTGATCCTGAAGATATCAAAGCCTTGACTAAGTGCATTGAGTATGTGGTAGAAAGCCTCAAAAAGTAAGGATAAGCAATGAACTATAAGACCCGCAGAATTGTCACTCTGGTAATACTTTTTAGCCTAGTCTTTTTTGTTCTCATAAGTGGGCTCTAAGACATCTGCAATAGGAAAACTATCTGGCTCATGATCATTATCTTTGAACTTCACAAAAGTAATCAATGCAGCAAGAAGTGAGATGAGACCGCAAATAGCAACTGTCGCCCTGGTGCCAATTTCTTGAGTCATAAGTCCGATAAAGGGTGAAACGATCGGAGTTCCGCCTAGAAAGACTGTGAGATAGATTCCCATCACTCGTCCGCGTATTTGCGAATCTGTTCTTAGTTGCACCATGGTGTTTGCTCCGATAAAGGTTAGGAGCGCAACACAGCCAATAATTGGAAGAAAGATTGAATAAACCAAGTAAGTCGGAGAAAGGGCCGATCCAATCAAAAAACCACTAAAGATCATTGAACCCACCATTACAAATCTTGGGCCACGCTTCTTTTCAAGACGAGCAGAAATAATTGCTCCCGTTAGAGAACCCACCGCCAAGATGCTTCCCAGCGCTCCATACTCAGCCGCGTTCTTATCAAATACTTGGGTAGCCATCATGGTGTTGAAAATGTTGAAGCTAATTCCAAAGCTACTTGCAAAGAACACGGTAATCATCACAGCCAAAATGTCGGGTCGAGCGGCCACATAAGCCAGAGCTTCCCTGATCTTGGTAGAACTTGATCTCTTAGGCTCAATAAACAATTCATTTTCACGGATATTAATAAGTGCCAAGATCACAAATAAATAGGAGATCCCATTCAATAGAAATGAGACTCCCGTGCCGTAGGCAGCGATTAATAACCCAGATAATCCTGGGCCAATTAAGCGTCCGATGTTAAAGTTGGTGGAGTTAAGGCCCACAGCATTTGGTAGGTCTTCCTTGCCAACTACTTCAATATTAAAGCTCTGGCGAACCGGGGCATCAACGGCATTTCCCATCCCCAGCATGAAGGCAAAGAACATCACATGCCAGATCTTGATATGTTCAGTGAGCACTAAGGTGGCCACAGAGAGGGCTGAAATTCCTGCAGTTAGGTTGGTGAGCATCAGAACTTTTCGTTTATTGAATTTATCGGCAATTTTCCCACCAGAGACACTAAAGAAGAGTATTGGAGCAAATTGCAGCCCAGTAACTATTCCAAGGTATGCCCCGCTATCGGTTAGCTCAAGAACCAACCAAGCTTGGGCAACACCTTGTACCCAGGTGCCAATGTTTGAGAGAAAGTTCGCGCTGAAGAGAATTTTGAAGTTGCGATGCTTAAACGATCGCAGCGTTCCCATCAGCGTATTCTAGTATGCTTATCGTTATGCAAGGCGCCATCAAAGTAATAATCTTCGGAATTGTCTTATGGAGTATTGCTTTAGTTGTTGCAATAGTAGTAAATGCAGTAGCGAAGATAATCCTTACCTGTTTACTTGCAATTCTTCTAGGCTTCATCGGTATTTACTACACAAAAGCTAGAGAGAGGAAAGGTCGTTAGCCTTCGATTTCTTGAGCAATACCGCGCAAGACTTTAGCCACTCGAGCAGCTTCAGCATCACTTGGATAGCGGCCATGGCGCAGACCATTACCAACGCGATCTAGCATCTTGATTGATTCTTCAATGATTACCGCTAGATCATCAGCTCCAGTCTTTGGGTTGGCAAGAGATGGCGGAGCCTCAATAACTCGAACCGAGAGCGCCTGAGGTCCTTTACGCCCTTCTGCAACACCAAACTCCAACTTCGTCCCAGGCTTGACTGTGCTAACGCCTTCAGGAAGAGCCGAGGCTGCAAGATATACATCTTCGCCCTCGTCAGATGAGATAAAGCCAAAGCCTTTCTCCAAGCTAAACCACTTAACGCGTCCAACTGGCATGAGAGCAACCTCCTCATTTATGAATTCTTCACTTAGGTCTCAAATGCGCCGTGCTCTGCGGACAGAGCCCTAGTTTATCGCCTCAGAATGGGCGCCGCATCCATGATTTACCGCAACCACCCGAGCATCCTCAGGTGAGATGGCATTGGCACAGACGCCAAATGCCGCCCTGAAGGAGCCGGCGATAGGTAGATAGAAACCACAGGTTCCGCAATTCTTTGGAGCATACTGCGCCATTGGAGTATCAGGGCCACGATCACCACTTATCCATCGCATAGCCGCTTGATCGCGGCCTTCAATGGAGAGAGTGCGAGTCTTCCCCGCACCAAATTCGAATAGTTCATGTAGATCTAGATCTTCATCACCTGGAAGTGCGCTGGCGGCTGGAACTAGACGTGGGTCATCAAGAGCAGTTGGCACAATCGTTCCAATACCAACATCTCCAACGGTGATTCTTGAGCTATAGGGAACCCAATCAGGAGCAAGTAAAGCCCCAGCACCTGGCAGTAGAACTACATCACAGATTGTTGGAGCGCTATCCTCATCAACTTTTGCAACTGTTACCGCCCAATTCCATCCTTGATATCCCGGAAGGTTTGCGTGAAAGAGATATGTGGCAATGCGCTCATCATCTGCTTGGATACCAAGTAAAGAGCCTACATATTCTTCATCCTTAGCATCCTCCAAGGCTGCGCTTCTAGCTAGATCGCTTGCCTTAAAAGGATCTGTGTCCTTTGCTTCTCGCGCTTTGGGCATGAGGATGAGTCTATTGGCGATGGCAACATGGAAGCAATGCGAAAGGTCTGCAAGGATTGATCCTCGGTGTTTTCATTGATTACCAGAGAATTACTCTGAGAAAAAGCAAACGCCCAGTTCTTACTGGGCGTTTGACTCCTCTTGAATCGAATGTGTTAGAAGTCCATATCCCCACCTGGGGCTGCAGGGGTCGCAGGTTTAGGTTCTGGCTTATCAGCAATTACTGCCTCTGTGGTCAGAAATAGCGCTGCGATTGAGGCGGCGTTCTGCAGAGCAGAGCGAGTCACCTTTGCAGGATCGATGATTCCAGCTTTGATCATGTCGACATACTTACCGGTTTCAGCATCAAGGCCATGGCCTGCTGCAAGGTGGCGGACTTTTTCGACAACAACTCCGCCTTCAAGGCCAGCGTTAATGGCGATTTGTTTCAGAGGAGCTTCAACTGCTAACTCCACAATCTTGGCGCCAGTTGCTTCATCGCCATCGAGTTTCAACTTCTCAAAGGCTTTCTTAGAGGCTTGAAGCAGGGCTACCCCACCACCTGAGACGATGCCCTCTTCAACTGCTGCTTTTGCGTTGCGAACGGCATCTTCAATACGGTGCTTACGCTCTTTGAGCTCAACTTCGGTAGCAGCTCCGGCTTTGATAACCGCAACACCGCCTGCAAGTTTTGCCAAGCGCTCTTGAAGTTTCTCACGATCATAATCTGAGTCAGTCTTTTCAATCTCAGCGCGAATCTGGTTGACCCGGCCTTTGATCATCTCATCGTCGCCTGCGCCTTCAACGATTGTGGTCTCATCCTTGGTGACTACTACCTTGCGTGCTCGCCCAAGGAGATCAAGGGTTGATGCCTCAAGCTTTAGGCCAACCTCCTCAGAGATCACAGTGCCGCCAGTCAAGATAGCGATATCCTGAAGCATCGCTTTGCGACGATCTCCAAAGCCTGGAGCTTTGACCGCTACTGAGCGGAATGTTCCACGGATTTTGTTTACAACTAAAGTTGCAAGGGCTTCGCCTTCAATGTCCTCAGCGATAATGGCAAGTGGCTTTCCTGATTGCATAACCTTTTCAAGGATTGGCACTAGATCTTTGATGTTTGAAATCTTGGAGTTACAGATTAGAACGTAGGCATCTTCCATTACGGCTTCCATGCGCTCAGTATCTGTGACCATATATGGCGAGATATATCCCTTATCAAAGCGCATACCCTCTGTGAGCTCTAGGTCAAGACCGAAGGTGTTGCTCTCCTCTACTGTAATGACGCCCTCTTTACCAACTTTATCCATCGCTTCTGCGATTATCTCACCGATTGCAGAATCAGCAGCAGAGATAGATGCGGTCGCTGCAATCTGCTCCTTCGTCTCGACTGGTTTTGACACTGCAGATAGTTCGGTAGCGATTGTTTCAACAGCCTTCTCAATACCTTTCTTAAGAGCCATTGGATTAGAACCAGCAGCAACGTTTCTGAGGCCCTCACGCACAAGTGCTTGCGCAAGAACCGTTGCGGTGGTGGTGCCATCTCCTGCGACATCGTCAGTTTTCTTGGCAACTTCTTTCACTAACTCTGCGCCAATTTTCTCCCATGGATCATCAAGTTCAATCTCTTTTGCAATGGAGACACCATCATTGGTGATTGTGGGAGCTCCCCACTTCTTTTCCAGAACGACATTTCGCCCACGTGGCCCAAGGGTTACTTTGACTGCATCAGCCAAGGTATTCATACCACGCTCAAGGCCGCGACGAGCATCTTCATTAAAGGCAATCATCTTTGCCATAGTTCTATCGACTCCTTATTCAATTAGCCAGTTATTTCATGCTTCAGGTGACTTATCACTCTCACCCGCTGAGTGCTAACGCCAAGCCTAGAGGCCTCTATTCCCGTTCTCAAATCCGCCCATCTAGGCCCAGATCGGGATGGCGGGGCTGATCTCAGAGGCGACCTGGATACCCAGCTTTGAGGGGCCAACCCCGCTTGAGATGGCCAGAGAGCCTAAGGCAGCCACCATCGCTCCGTTATCGGTGCAGAGATTGGCAGGCGGGCTTCTAAGCTCCAGGCCAGCGCAAGCACACCTCTGGCTGGCAAGGGCGCGAAGGCGGGAGTTTGCCCCAACCCCCCCTGCGATTATCAAAGTCTTGATCCCTAAGTGGTGGCAGGCCTTAATCGCCTTATCAAGCAAGACATCAACAATAGCTTCTTGAAATGAGGCTGAGACATCAGAGCGGTTATAAGCCGGGTTGGCTGCTAGGTATCTAGATACTGCAGTCTTAAGCCCTGAGAAAGAGAAATCAAATCTATGCTCTGCCATATCTTTTGCTTGGTTTAGGCCACGTGGAAAATCAATTGCATCTAATCTGCCATCCTTAGCATCTCTATCTATTAGCGGGCCCCCCGGAAAGCCAAGATTAAGAAGGCGCGCCACTTTATCAAAAGCCTCACCTGCGGCATCATCTAACGTTCTGCCCAGTGGGATTATATCTTTTGCCAAATCATTTACCTGCAATATAGATGAGTGTCCTCCGCTCACTAACAGGGCAATGGCTGGGCTAACTTCTCGATCATCGCTCAATAGATCAACAGCGATATGTGCTGCCAGGTGATTAACACCATAAAGTGGTTTATCAAGGGCTAGTGAGAGCGCATTAGCAGTTGAAATGCCAAGAAGCAGCGTTCCAACTAACCCAGGTCCTGCGGTGACAGCAATTGCATCAAGGTCCTTTAGCTCTACTCCAGAGTCACTTAGCGCTCTAGTGATGGCAGGTTGCATCGCCTCTAGGTGAGCCCTTGAGGCAACCTCTGGAACCACTCCACCGAATCTGGCATGTTCACTAACACTTGATGAAATCACATTTGCTAGAAGTTTTCTTCCTCTAACAATTCCGATAGCTGTCTCGTCACAGGAGCTCTCAATGCCAAGAACTAAAGGCTCGCTCATTTAGAGCTTCACCTCTTTTCGCATGATCAGTGCGTGAATGCCTTTGGCATAGTAATTATCACGCCTTGAAATAAGTTGATATCCCGCCCTTTGATAGAGGCTCATTGCGGGCGAATTTCCCTCACGCATCTCAAGCATTAAGGTCTTTGCTCCGCGCTCAAGTGCCCAAGATTCAAGTTTTTCTAACATGGTTGAGGCAATGCCCAGTCTTCTATGGCTCTGTCTGACAGTCAAGGTGTGGATTTCTGCCACATCTCCCAATAGCGCTACCCCGCCATAGCCGATGATCTCTAACTCATCCAGAGCCACTAGATACTCTCTACTCTTTGGCATCAAAGCTAGCTCTTCTTTGAATTGATTAGCGCTCCACGGGCTCACTTGATAAATCTCACGCTCCATTGATACTAGCAATGGAATATCCAAAGCGATCATCTGGCGGAAAGCAGCTTTCATCTTGCGCTACTTTCTGTCGCATCAGGTCTTCTCAAATAGAAAGGCTGCCTAATATCCTGAGATTTTGACTTAGCAAGAAGGAGAGCCATTGAAGGATAGAGGGCATCTGTAAATCCATGACCAAATCTCATAATTTCGATATCTTTGATCTCGATAGGCGATGAGACTTTTGGTCCCTCAACTCTTAGCCCGTCTTGATACCTGGCCCAGTAGATCTCTTTTCGCCTGGCATCAGTTGAAACGATATATGAATGTGAATCAATGTCTATTCCATCAAGTGAGCAGACTCCGATCCATGAAATCTGCCTAGCGCAAGCAAAGCTCTGGGCAAAGATGATTCCCACCCTAAGTCCGGTATAGGGCCCTGGCCCCATTCCAACAACAACTTGATCAACTCTATTCTCAACTCTTAGACACTCTGCAAGCAGTTTTGGTAGAGCCTCTGCATGCTCTGTTGCCCCATCATGAAAACCCGAATAGAGCAGGTCGTTGCCACTAAAGAGCGCCAGAGAGCTGCGATCCGTTGCGCTATCAATGACGAGGCAGTTCATAGGCTAAAACCAGCCCACCTTGGGCCAATGCCGGTAGCGTTTAGCTCTCGATCATTTTCACCCTTGCCAAATGAAATATCAATTATCAGATACTCATCGCTTAGCCTACTAACCAGGCTCTCGCCCCATTCAATAAGGGTAATTGCTCCATCTTTCGAAGAGGCAATATCTAGATCATCAAATTCGAAACCCTTAGAACCGCTCAGAAGCAGGCGATAGGCATCGATATGGATCAGCCTCACTTCTGCCTTGTGGACCCTTGCAATGATGAAAGTAGGCGAGCTCACCCCATCAATACCTAGACCCTTACCGATTCCTGCTGCTAGAGCAGTCTTTCCGGCACCTAGCCCACCTTTGAGAACGATTACATCGCCTAGGCGCAGTTGCTCTGACAAAGCGATACCAAGATCTCGCATCTGCTCTGGTGTTTGGATTAACACCTAGGCATGGTACCGATTAGATAAAGAGCGGAGTGCGACCCTTCCAATTGCCGAGTATCTTCTCGGCCGGGGTTGAAAGAATCTTCTCTAATACGCTGGCATAGATGTCGCGAAAATCTGTGGTTACAGCCAAGTCATCACTTTTCAAATTACTTAACGATGGCTGCTCACCATAGAAGCCGCCCTTAACCCTCTCGCCGAGAAGAAAGACTGGGCCTGAGGTGCCATGATCTGTCCCATCTGAGGCATTAGCGCGAACTCTTCTGCCAAATTCGCTATAGACCAGAACCACGACATCTTTAGATCTATTTGATGCTCTCATCTGCGACATAAACTTCGAAATTCCTTGGCTAACTACTCCTAGAAGTATTGCCTGTGCTCCTCTTTCATTGGCATGAGTATCGAAACCACCCAATGAAACTGACCAGATTCGAGTCGGAGCACCTGCTGCGACTAGCTTAGCCACGATATCTAATTGCTGGCTCAAGTTTGTCTCACCTCCGGCATTTCCTCCCAGAGCGGTTGGAAGATCTGGCGCTGCCGGAGCTGGAGATTGCAGAATCGGCGTGATATCTGAGGAGACTGTGAAGAGATTTCGCATAGTTCTTGCCGCCATAGATTGAAGCAAATTATCACCTTGACTCTCAATAGCTAGCTTGATGCAATCACTGGCAAGTGATCCACGAGGAACTTTCAAACCTCCAAGCGGAAGAACTGATCCTGATCTCCTATTTCCTGCTAGCAGTGGTGGCAGGACTGAACCCAGACTGATCGCCAGCATTGGATCCTCTGGCTGGCTCTCCACCCATCTTCCCAGCCATCCGGTTTTAGCAGCTCCCATGATTGCTGATTGCCAGATAGCCATTGAGGAGAAATGTGAGCGATCCGGGTTTGGATAACCAACCCCTCGCACAATCGCCACTTGATTCCGGTTCCAAAGTGAGTGCATCCCAGTCATCGAGCCATTGAGAGATAAGTTCTCACCAAGAGGCAGAACATCCTCAGGCTTATAGGCAATACCTGGGCGAAGCGATTGATAGAGCGGATCGCTGGCCGGAACCACGGTGTTTAGGCCATCGTTTCCCCCATAGAGAGTTACTACAACAAGTATTGGAGTTCCAGGTGGCAGTGGCCTTGATATAGCAGCGTTAGCGATCTCTTCAATAGAAAGACTCATAGCTGCAGCGCCAAGTGCTCCAGCTCCTGTGGCTTTGAGAAACTGCCTACGAGTGATTGTGTCCATGGCCCCTTCCTCCTATGCGCTGACTACATACTCAGGCGAGCAGAGCGCCAAAATAGTTAAGCGCGCCGGATCGTTGATAGCGCCATTTAGCGCCATCTTGGTTCGATTGCTCCACTCCGGCACTGCCAGCCAATTGGCTAAGGCATCGAGCCTGGAGTTTGCGGCAAGTGTTGAGATCGGCGAGAGATCTGCCTCCCTGACTAATCGTTCAGCAAATTGAATTCGATACTGAGCAGATGAGGTCGAGAGCCAGGCTTGATCTGCTGGCCATCCCCCTACATTAGGCGGGAAAAATGGCCGCTGTCCCAATTGATCTAGGTAATTGGTGATGGAGTTGGGATTGGAGAATTTAGATGGAGTGATCGATAAAGCTCGAGCAGCAGAGACAAACCAATCTATCGGACTTTTCACCATCGAGTTATTCGGATCATCAAGGCTAGCGTGCTTTCCGATTGCCTTAACTAAGGCGCCGATATCCCTAGAGGCAAAGCTAGAGATAAGAGTGGTATCAGTAAGCGGGTTCATACTGGAAACAAATCGATACCAAATCCGCTCGGTAATAAAGAGGGCACAATCATCTCTGGCCACTAGGAAGTCACTCAAAGAATTAGCATCAAATGATCGTTGAGTTCCTAGGACCTTTATCGCTGCGGAGAAGTGTTGCCTTGGATTGTAGGTCACCGCTCCACTTGTCTTATTGACTCGATATCCAGTTAGAGCTTTAGCGGTCTCCTTGACATCTTCTTCACTATAGCGATTAACGCCTAGAGTAAATAACTCCATTAATTCTCTAGATAAATTCTCATTAGGAGCTTTAACAGTGTTGGTCTGCCCATCAAGCCAGAAGATCAAAGCCCCATCGATAACCATCTGACTTGACATCGCAGTGAAATTTCCCAGAGCATGATCGCGCAATCTCTCATTCTGCAGATACATCGGCAGAGCGTCATCAACTTTTTGATATGAGGTTGCCCAATGTCCATGCCAGAACCAAGTCATCCGCTCACGTAATGAGTGCTCTGATAGAACCATTCGATCCAGCCACCAAAAGGTTAGAGAGCTCAATTGGGCCCGCTTCTGGGTGGCATAAGCGACCACATCAGGGCTATTGGGAGCAGGGCGTCTTCCTTGATCGCTCACTACTGGAGAGCCTTGGTTATCTGCAAAAGCATCACTGGCCGGGGCAATCAGATACTGCTCTGCGGCCTGCTCGAAACCCTTGGAAAGCAATGACTCAAATTCCCCAGGCCGAGGGCCAAAACCAAAGCGATGGACCAATCGCGCCATTCTTCTTCGTTCTGCAACGCTGGCCATAGGCATCAGCCTAGGGCTCGCCCCAAAGCTACCCCAGGCATCTATCTGTAGAACTTGATGAATATCAGGTGATAAAAGCCAGAGAGGCCCGGTCTCCCGGGCCTTTCTGGCTTTACTGTCTTCTCAATGGATGGCTAGAGATTATTCTCCGTAATGCTTCATCTTAGGAGCGCTATATCCACGATCGTAAGTCATTCCTCCAGTCTTACGAAGCTTAGTTAGCAATGCTCCTCCCGATAGGTTCTTTCCAGTAGATGAGGCATGGGCAAGAAGATCTGCTATCGCCAAATACTGGGAGAGGGTGAAGTTACAGTGATTAGTTCCTGTTGCTGCAGGAGTTGTGCTATCAGGTGATCCTGCTGCAGTGAACTTGGTGTATTTCTCTGGTGGTAGGTTCCACAAGACCAATTGATTATTAGCCGGTCTGGTGCGAACACCCTCCTTTTTAGATGCGGCCCACTTCTCAGCGGTATAGGCAGCATATCTATCAACAACTGATTGCTGGTTTCCAGCGACAGTTACCGGATCAGCTGTTGCGGTAAATAGGATGGTTGGAATTTCAACCTTTCCGCTATGGGTTCCTAGGGATGCCATTTTCGCAACTGCTGCGGGGTTGGCTTTAACCCGAGGAACTGCGGCCAGATATCCCAGTAGGCCGTTGATTCCAGCAGTGCCTGAGAGCGCAGAGCTCCAAATGAATTGTTCGGCAGAGACACGGGCGGCGTAATTTGTTGCCGTGTTATCAAATACCGCTCCGCCTGCTTGCAACTCGATATCATGAGTTGCCAGCACTGCAAGTGCTGCTGCATTTGCTATGTTCTCTAGCGCAGCAAGAGCTGGGTTGATTGCCAACTGGAATGAGAGCGCACTGGAAGCTGGAATTCCTGCAGGAGCTGAGGTTGAATCAAAGTGCGCCGATTGCATCGGAACACCAGAGATCAGGGCCACCATCACTAGAGCGCTTCTTGATGGAATCGCCTTTAGCGCTGCTGGAACTGTTGAAGTTGCTGGCCATGCTGGCGCAGTTGGGTTTGCGGTGATCGCTGCCTGGAGGGCACCGATTACGGTGAAGACTTTTCCCAAGTCCTGCATCGATTCGGCATATCCAGCCGCACCTGACGAATAATTTCCGCCCTTGATACTGGAATCAAAGAATGTCTTGACTCCCCATAGCGCATCGCCGGCCATGGTCATAAGTGGAGTGATATCACTGGCCATACATAACGGCGCAGCTGCGCTGATTAGATCTGGATACCTCTCAGCAAGTGCTTGAGTGATGAAGCCACCAAGTGAATTGCCCCAGGCCACAACCTTGGTGGTCTTTGGGTATTGCTTCTTGTAGATACCAATCAACTCGACATTGGTCTTGATCGCCGATTCGGCATTCCAGCCTTGACGAGCAAAGCCAGAGCCCATTACGGCATATCCCTTTCCAAGGAGCGCTCCGATGATCTGAGCATTTCCCCCTGGTGCTGGCTCGGCCGTGTTAGTTACGGTGTAGCCGCCATATCCTGGAATTCCAGCGGGGACATTCACGTTGGGACGATATCCATGGGAATATAGATAGACCGTTCCATTGAAGTTTGCCGGAGTCATCAACATATAAGGAGCAGTATCTGATGTTGCACCAACGCAGGTAGTTACAAAGTTTGCAGTTGTACAAGCAGGAGTTGCCTGCGCTGCCGTTGGAATAGAGACAATGGTGATTGAGAGCAGTGATGAAACTGCTACGAGCGTTAAGGAACGCTTGAATTTGAAGTTTCTCATGAGTTAGTTGGCAATCCTTTCGCTGGCATTGCTGGACGCTTGAATGTGGATTTCACAACAGGACCTGATCCGCTATCGGTGGTGTAGAGGGTTACTGAGCCACCCAATGGCTTTCGATCACCGGTAGGACCCATTACCGCCATGAAGTAGCCGGTATGTCCAACATTGCTGGTTTTTGAATAACCAAGCGGTGAGTAAGCAACAGATGCAAAGGTTGATCCCTTGGTCTCCATCGCCCTAATCAAGCCCCTGCGGGTTAGATTCTGTCCTGCAGCGCGTAGAGCCTGAACGGTCATAAGACCTAGGTTCATTCCCTGTAGTACATAGTCATCAAATGCAACACCTGTGTTGTATTTGGTATTGATCTCCTGGAACTGTTTGACATACTCATCGCTGGTGTCATTTGGTGATGGATTACCAGCTGGTGTCTGTGCGCCATTTAGAACTGCCACTGGAACACCAAGTGCTTGCAGAGTCAATGGGTCAGCTCCAACTGATCCCAGAATCCACTGCGGGGCATACTTTGCGCCAGCAGCCACTGCAAGCAGTGGAGCCGTTGCTGAAGTTACGCCGAAGAAGACCACCACTTGTGCCCCACCGGCTGCAAGCTGGGAGACCCAGGTCTGTGCCGTGGCAGCGCTCTGGCTGCCTGAGGTATAAGGCACGGATACATCGAATTTCACACCTGCTGCGGTAAATGCCCCTAGCGCATCAATTCCGAATTCATCGTTTTGATAGACCAGGCCGAGTTTCTTTCCAGCATGGCTCTCTTTGAGGAATTGAGCCACGACCTTAGCCTCCATGGCATAGGAGGGAAGAATCATGAAAGAAGTTGGATAGTTCTTCTTGTTGGCAAATCCACTAAATCCAGTGTTTAGGAAGAGGCTTGGCACCCCACGCTTTGCTAGGTTCACTGACTTATGTGTGGCAGTGAAGTTGGCAGTTCCAAGCGGGCCAACGAGTGCAAAGACTTTATCTTTTAAGATTAATTCATTCGTCTTAGCGATTGCCAACTGTGGTGTGTACATATCATCTTTCTGGATGAGAGTTACCTTTCGTCCGTAGACGCCACCATTGTCATTGACATATTTGAAGTAGGCATTCATCGCATTGCCGATCTTGTTATAACCAGGCGATGCCGCTCCAGTTAGTGGCAGAGTGATCCCAAGTTTGATCTGGGTTGCGCTAACTCCCGTCTCTGCGTTTGCCGGAAGCGCTGTCGCAAAGAGGCTGCCAGAGGCAATCACCGCAGCAGCGAACCAAGTCCGCTTCCTACGAGTCTTTCTGATCATTGTTTTCCTTCCCTTGAGGGTCCTGCTAGGTGCTGTTAATCTACTGGTTACCCAACGGTAACCAATTAACGCGCCGGCTTCTTACGTAGATGCTTACGCAAATTCTCACCCGGCCCATTTGGGGCATATATCACTGAGAGAATCAGCAATATGCTCACAATTAAGCCTGGCAGATAGTGGTTTAGTTTATCGGCATCACCGAGCCTGCCTGCAAGGGCATCAGCAATCTCGGGAATGGCCACCAGAATAAAGGCTCCAAAGACCACCCCGGGAAGGCTTGAGATGCCAGCAAGGACGGCCCCGGTTACCAGGGCAAATGAGAGGGAGAGGGCATAGGCCCCTGGGGCCACCAGGCTGATGTTCATAGCCAAAACCGCCCCAGCAAGACCTGCCAGAGCTGAGCTAACGGTAAAAGCCAGGATCTTCATCCGTGATGAATGAACCCCGCAGAGCTCTGCTGCTAGCGAATGGCCTCTAATCCCGCGCCAGGTGCGACCAAAGCGGGAGGAGAGAATATTTGAAGTCATAAACAAAGCAATCAGGGCTATGAAAGTAGAGATCCAGAAGAACCACTTATATTGAGTGAATTCCTCGCCAAATCGCTCTGGAGGAAAACCAACATCAAATAGAAGTCCTGGCTCTCCTCCAAGAAACTTGAATTGATTGGCAATGGCTGGAAGACCAACAGCTAGAGCCAGAGTTGTTCCAGCTAGATATGGCCCAGAAAGCCTTGCTGCTGCTGTGCCAAGCAGGGCCCCAAAGAGAGCTGCGCAGACAACCGCCATTAGAAATGCAAACCAGATTGGGCTTCCAAGATTATTTAAGGTAAGCGCTGCGCCATAACCGCCAACGGCCATCATCGCGCCATTACCAAGAGAGACTTGGCCTGAATAACCAGTAAGCAGAACAATTGATGCCAGCGCGATGGTATACATCGCCATCTGGGCTCCTTGATAGACTCTGAGCTCATCAACGCGATCACCAATAATAAGTAGTACCCAACCTAGAAGAATAAAGAGCGCTATTTTCTTACGCACGGCGGGCCTTGCCCTTGGCCATGATTCCATCTGGCTTAATCAATAAGACCAGAATCAAAACGCTAAATCCGCCAATGAATACTAAAGAAGTCCCAACATAGTTCAAAATAAATGTAAGGCCAATACCAAGCACTAGCGCGCCGATAACCGAGCCCGCCATACTTTCAAGACCACCAATGACAGCTGCGATAAATCCAAATACCAGCAAGAGATCCAATGAATAAGGAGAGAGGAAGTTATTGGAAGTTACCAACATCCCGGCAACCCCACCAACTCCACCAGCGATCGACCAACCAATGGTTCTGGTGCGCGCAGTTCTAATTCCTGCCAATTGCGCAATTTCTGGGGCATAAGCCGAGGCCCTAAGTGCTAGACCGAGGTTGGTGCGCTGAAAAAGCAGTGCCAGAGCAATCAAGATTATTGATACCGTGGCAATGATCAAGACATCTAAAGTAGAAAATGGAATTGTTCCATCGCCAACAGTAAAGCCATCGGTGGAAGCTGGTGCTTTAATGGATCTAAATTCTCCCCCCCAGGTTAGCCCCACGATGCTTCTAATTAATCCCAGTAGACCTAGAGTGGCAATGACCGGTGCCACCACGGCAGCAGGCCCTGAGGTGGCATGTTTGAAGAGCACGCGCATAAAGAAGTAATCGACGCCAGCTCCAACTAGAGCCCCTGCAGCAATTGCAAATACCAGACCTAGCCAGAAGATCTCAGAACGGCTGGCAATCTCAAAACCAATGTAGGTAGAGAGCATGGCTTGACCTGCCTGGGCAAAGTTGACCACCCGTGTTGATCTCCAGACTAGAACCAGCGCGATAGACATCAGGGCATAGATAGACCCGGTGGATAAACCGATGAGAAGAGTCTCAATAACTTTTTGCATCAGTACCCCAAGTAAGCAGCTCGTAGGACGGGATCATCGATTAACTCGCTGGCTTTGCCTGAGGCCACAACTTCACCAAGGTTAATAATGATTCCGAAATCAGCGATTTCTAACGCACTCATCGCATTCTGCTCTACTAGAACTACCGTCAAGCCTAGGCGGCGGCGAAGTTGATCGATGGTGGCAAATATCTGTTCAATGACAAGGGGTGCAAGACCCAAGGATGGTTCATCTAGTAGTAGTAATTTTGGCCTCGAAACAAGAGCCCTACCAATAGCCAGCATCTGCCTCTCTCCTCCTGAGAGAGAATCTGCGCTCTGACTCATTCTCTGACCCAAAACTGGAAAGAGCTCAACTACCTCCGCGATTGCAGCGCTGGTATCACTCTTTTTACTTCTCCAGATTCCACCCAAGACCAAATTCTCTTTAACGCTTAACTCAGCAATCACCGATTTGCCTTCAGAGACATGGCTAATGCCACGCCTGACAAGTGCATCTGGTCTTGCACCAAGGATTTCGCGCTCCTTCCACTGCGCACTTCCTGAAGTCTGGGTGTTTAGCCCAGAGAGTGCGCGAAGCAGCGTGGTCTTTCCAGCGCCATTTGAACCAATAACTGCAGCAAGCTGGCCCACTTCAACGGTAAATGACACGGAGCGCAGAGCCTTTATTGCCCCATGTGAAACGCTCAGTCTATTGACTACTAGCCCGCTCATGACTTGGCCTTTGATTTAGTTCCAAGATATGCCTGAATGACGGCATCATTATCTCTAACCTGTGCAGGAGTTCCAGATGCAATTATTTCACCAAAGTTTAGAACATAGATCCGATCGCATACAGACATCACTACATCCATATGATGCTCAACGATAATTATCGAAGTGTGGGCCCTGAGATTATTAATCAAACTATTGAGCCATTCGATATCTTGAAGCCCAAGTCCCCCAGCTGGCTCATCGAGCAATAAAATCTCAGGCTCTGCTACTAAAGCTCTGGCAATAGCTACTCGCTTGGTATCAGGATAGGCCAGAGTATCAGCCCGTCTATCTGCCACCGCGCCAACATAGACTCGCTCTAAGGCTGCCTGCGCTCTCTCCTTTAAACGCTTTTCATCTTTATGGTTTGTTCCAAAGGCTGCACGCAATAAACCTGATTCGGCAAATTTGTTGGCCCCAATCATCACATTGTCATAGACAGTTAAGTCTGGAAAGAGACCAGCTCCTTGCAAAGTTCTTGCGATTTTTAGCTTCGCTAACTTATGAGGCTTGGGCCATTTTGTTTCCTTGCCATTTAGGTATAGGGATCCAGGATTTGGTGTAACAATTCCACAGAGGGCATTAAAGACAGTAGTTTTTCCAGCGCCGTTTGGGCCAATTAGTCCTAAGACTTCGCCCTTCCTTAATTCAAAATTGACGCCATTAAGGGCTTTAAGGCCACCGAAATTAACTGAGAGATCATTAACAGAGAGCACAACGCCTTCTGTCATGCGCCCTCCTTTAGCCATGATAGATCCGCTTGACTCTAGCTGCTATTCGCGTAACGATCTCATAATTGATCGTTGCGCTAGCGCTAGCCCACGAATCGGCGGTGTAAGAACTTGCCGAAGTATAACTATCAGATGGATTACTTCCAATAATGTATGCCCAATCTCCAGCCTTTGCCGAGCTATCTCTGCCCAAATCAACGACAAATTGATCCATTGATACTCGTCCAATAATTGGTGCTCGCTTATTGCCTACCAGTACACCAGCATCGCTATTAGCACTTCTTGGAATTCCATCTGCATAACCCATGGCAATAACTCCAAGTTTGGTATCAACTTTTGTCATAGCACTTCCACCATATCCAACCTGAGAGCCTGCTGGGACGTCTTTAACTAGATGAATCTTGGCGCGAATGCTCATGGCTGGTTTTAGATTCAATTTTTCAGAACTTCCCATGAATAAGAAATCTGGCGATAGACCATAGATTGCAATGCCTAACCTTAGTAAATCAAAATGTGCATTGGAATCATTTATAGCAGCTGCAGAATTGCTCAAGTGAATAATCTCAGGGCTTATCCCTGCATCTTTAGCAGTTAGCAGAGCATTGTTGAAATTATCTAATTGCTTTTTATTGAACTCATGACCTGACTCATCTGCTCTTGCAAAGTGAGACCATACCCCTATTACCTTTATTGATCCTAAATCCTGGTAATCCTTAGCTCTCCTTACTAGCTCACTCCATTCAGAGAGCGCTCCCCCGCGAGACATTCCAGTATCGACTTCTAGGTGAACCCGGGCGCACTTACCTGTAGATCTTGCTGCGCTAGTAATTGCCTCAAGATGGGCAAGAGATGGAATTGCGATATCGATTTCTTCAACGATAGCAGAGGCGAAGTCATCTGTAACAGGAGTAAGCCAAGCAATAATTGGCGCACTTATTCCACCTTGCCTCAAGGCCTGCGCCTCTTCTAAAAGTGCAACACCTAGCCAGCTCGCACCAGCGCTAAGTGCGCTACTGGCTACGGGAAGTAGGCCATGGCCATATCCGTCTGCTTTAACTACCGCGAGAGCTGGCTTGCCACTTCTGGCCATCAGATACTTAACGTTTTCCCTTATGGCTCCCAGATCTACAAGAACTTCTGCTCTATTTTCCATGGCTAATCTCTGAATTATCTATGCCTATGAGGGCTGACGAGTAGAGGGGATGAAGCGATCGATTGCGACTACCAATACCAAGATTGCCCCACCTAGAAACACTCCACCAAGAAGATCTGTGAACCAATGGGTGTTACGAAGAAGTGATGCTGCCCCCACGGCAATAGTAATAACGGCTACCAACCAATAGAACCTCAAGCCTTCAAAGGGAGCTCTATGGGTATAACGAAAGATGATGTAGGCAACGAGCCCCCAAGTAACTAGCGCATTTGCGATATGACCACTGGGATAGGCCATCCCACCGCTAAACATGCAGATATCAAAATCTTCTCTGGCCTTACATCTTCCAAAAAAGATCTTGGAAGCGCCCACAAACATATTCAAGAATACTAGAGATAGAAAGGCAAGGTTAAGAGGTCTAAAGGATCTAAACCTTCTACTTATTAGCCCTGCAGTTACCAGCAAGATGAGAGCAGTTATCCATCGAAGGCCTAAGTCATCGATGCGAAGCACCAAGAAGTTGGTAAATCCAGACAACTTTGGGCGAGTTAAATCTGCTACGAATTGATCAACTCCATAGAGCAAACCTTTATTGATGACATCAAGTGTTACCAATACGAATCCAAGTAGTAATGCCCCACACCACCGTAGGGCAATATTCATCTGGCGGCGACGGATCTCTATTCTTTGATCAACTACATCACCAAAGAGGCTATTGGAAGGGCTCATTCTACGGTCACCGATTTGGCTAAGTTTCTTGGCTGATCAACATCATTTCCCCTAGCCACTGCCATTTCATAGGCAAAGACCTGCAAGGGAACAATTGCCAATATTGATTGCAGTAGTTCATCACAGCTTGGAATCCTAATTACATGATCTAGATCTAGCTTTACTGAAGGATCTGCAATGGCAATCACATCAGCCCCGCGAGCCCTGACTTCTTGTATGTTACTGAGCATCTTCTCTGATATCGCACTTCTTGCAGGTGGCAAGATAGCGATAACTGGAGTTCCTTCTTCAATAAGTGCAATTGGTCCATGTTTAAGCTCTCCACCAGCAAAACCTTCAGCGTGCATATAGGCCAGCTCTTTTAACTTAAGTGCGCCTTCTAGCGCTGCCGGGTATCCCACATTCCTTCCCAGAAAGAGAACGGAGTTAGCGCCTATGAATCCTCTAGTCATTTCTCTAAGTGGTTCAACGGTTTCCAATATTTCCTCCACCTTATTTGGCAGCGCAAGCAATTCATTAATGACCTTGGCGATCTGGGCGCTACTTAAACACTTATTACTTTGCGCCAAATAAAGGGCAATAACTTTGATTGCCACAATCTGAGTTAGTAGGGCTTTCGTTGATGCCACAGCGATCTCAGGTCCAGCATGGGTATGAAAGACAGCATCTGATTCTCTGGCAATCGTTGATCCCATCGTGTTGCAGATAGATAGCGTCGCTGCCCCTAGCTCTTTGGCATGACGAGCGGCCATCAAAGTATCCATCGTCTCACCAGATTGAGAGATGGTGATTACCAAAGTCTTAGCGGTCAGAAAGGGTTTTCGATATCTAAACTCAGAGGCTAATTCAACATCGACAGCAATCTTTGCCCATTGCTCGATGGCATATTTCCCAATTAGCCCTGCGTGATATGCCGTGCCACAGGCTAGAATCAAAATTCGATCAATATCCTTACTAAGGCCGGCAAGTTCACTGCAGATAATCTTTCCATCATCGCTAAATCTTCCAAGCAGAGTTTCAGATATTGCCTTTGGCTGCTCGGAGATCTCCTTGAGCATAAAGTGGGTATAGCCCCCACGCTCGGCCGCCTTTGCATCCCAGGTAATCTGAAATGGCTTTGCGCTTACTTTCCTGCCATCTAAATCGGTTACTACAACCAAATCGGCGCTGACCTGAACGACTTGATCTTGACCGAGCTCTAAAGCGCTCTTGGTATGAGCAATAAATGCCGAGACATCAGATGCTAGAAAGCTCTCGCCTTTTCCAAGGCCGACGACCAGCGGTGAATTGCGCCGTGCTCCCACAATTACCTCTGGGCTATCAGATGAGATGGCAAGAAGGGTAAAGGAGCCACGAAGGCGCCTGCAGACCTTACGCATCGCTTCTGCCAAATCACCACAAGTTTCAAACTCATCACCTAATAGATGAGCCACTGACTCAGTATCGGTTTGAGAGTTGAATCTATGCCCACGCTTTTCTAGCTCACTTCTTAGTTCCAAGTAATTCTCAATAATCCCATTGTGAATCACCGCTACTTTCCCATCGCTTGAAAGGTGTGGATGGGCATTCTCATCTGTAGGTCCACCATGGGTCGCCCAACGAGTATGGCCAATTCCGCTAAAAGAATTAGCATGATTAGATGTAATTGCGCTTTCTAGATTACTCAATTTTCCGGCCCGCTTGGCCACAACTAATTCCTCGCCGATCTTGCCAGCTAGTGCGATACCGGCTGAGTCATATCCGCGGTATTCCAACTTTCTAAGGGACTCAATCAGCACAGAAAGGGCGGGAGAGCCTCCGGCATAACCGATGATTCCACACATCTAAATTCTGCTCCCCTAAAGTGAGAGTTCAGATTTTACTAGCGTTGCCAGTTCTGATGCTAATTCTTGAGCAAGGCCTAGATCCTGAGCCTCAATCATGACTCTTATCAAAGGTTCAGTTCCGGAGGCGCGCAGTAATACTCGACCTCTATCTGACAATCTTTCTTGGATATCAACTACCGCCTTTGATATCACTTGGTTTGCCGCCAATTTTTCTTTCGCTACGCCTGAGACATTTATCAAGACTTGCGGATAGCGCTTCATGAAGGATGCTAACTCACTTGAGCTCTTCCCACTCCTCTTAAGTCTAGAGATCAAATGCAGCGCAGTTAGCAAACCGTCCCCAGTATTTGCATACTTACGCATGATGATGTGGCCTGATTGCTCACCACCTAAGACATGACCCCCAGATAGCATCTCTTCCAGGACATAGCGATCACCGACTGGGGTTGCGATAAATCCAATTCCCCTTTTCTCTAGAGCTTTAATCAATCCAAGGTTGGTCATAACAGTTCCAACCACCGTCTTTGTTGGCAGCTCCATATCTTGAGCCAGGATTCCCAATACAACATCACCATCGATTACTGATCCTTGATTGTCAATAGCAAGGAGGCGATCAGCATCGCCATCATGGGCAATTCCAATATCTGCTGATTCGTCTCTGACTCTGGCAATCAAGTTCTCTAGATGAGTTGAGCCGCAGTTATCATTGATATTAAGCCCGTTAGGAGCTGCTGATATCGCTATGACTTGCGCCCCAGCTCTTCTAAGTAGCTCAGGTGCCACATATGAGGCGGCGCCGTTGGCACAATCAACTACAACCTTTAGTCCCTTGAAATCGACATCAATACTGCTTAAGAGACTTTGGATATAACTCTCTTTTGCACTCTCATCAAGGATTACTCTTCCTGCTCCATTAAGGTTCTTTAGAGACTTTCCTAAGACGCTCTCGATCTTTGCCTCTATCTGATCTGCCAGCTTTGAACCAGTTTTATCAAAGAACTTAATACCATTATGACTTGCCGGATTATGGGATGCGCTAATCATTACCCCAAGATCAGCCCCTCTTTGCTTTACTAGGAATGAGATAGCAGGGGTAGGAAGCACTCCAACTCGATAAACATCTATGCCAGAAGTAGAAAGTCCGCGACAGATTGCTTCCTCCAGATACTCTCCAGAGGCGCGTGAGTCCTGGCCAACAATTGCTATTGGGCGATGGCCGGCAAACTTACCAAGGCCTGCCAGAACTGAGGCGGCAGCAAGTGAGAGATTGAAAGCCAAATCAGCAGTGAGGTCAACGCCAGCAATTCCTCGGACACCATCGGTGCCAAAGAGCGCCATTTTTCCTTCTTTGTTAATTAACGCTTGCTGTATTGAGAACGCTTACGAGCTTTCTTGAGACCATATTTCTTGCGTTCAATAACGCGAGCATCGCGGGTTAGAAACTTGGCCTTCTTCAAAGCTGGGCGATTTGCATCAGCATCAATCTCATTTAGCGCACGAGCAACCCCTAGACGAAGCGCTCCAGCTTGTCCTGAAATCCCGCCACCATCGATGCGAGCAATAACATCGTATTTGCCCTCAGCGCCAACGGTGCGAAGCGGTTCAGATACTGCCTGTTGGTGAACCCTATTTGGGAAGTAAACTTCCAAATTCTTGTTATTAACAATCCAACGTCCAGTTCCTGGGGTTAGACGAACGCGAGCCACAGCTTCTTTGCGACGACCGACGCCTGCACCGGCTGCAATTAATGCAGCGCGATTAGTTGCAGCAGCTGGGGTAGCAGAACTAAAGGCGGTAGCGCTCTCTTCTTTTTCGCTCATCTTTTACTTACCAACCTTCGTCTGATCGATCTGGGTAAATACATATGGAATTGGGCCTTGTGATCCATGAGGATGCTCAGGGCCGGAATAGACTCTTAGCTTAGAAGCCATCTGCTTGCCCATAGAATTCTTAGGAAGCATTCCCTTGATCGCCTTTTCAACTGCGCGAGTTGGGAACTTTTCCATTAACAGTTCATAGTTACGCTCAGTTAGACCACCTGGGTATTGTGAGTGCTGATAGGCCATCTTATTAGCCATCTTTGAACCAGTTAGAACAACCTTTTCTGCGTTGATGACGATTACGAAATCTCCCATATCCATATGTGGGGCGAAAGTTGCCTTGTGCTTACCGCGTAGAAGAGTCGCGGCATGGCTTGCGAGACGGCCAAGAACAACATCTTGGGCATCAATGACATACCACTTACGCGCAACATCCTTTGGGGTCGGAGTAAAGGTACGCACGGCGAACTCGCTTTCTTCTTACCATCTATTTAGCCCCGCTCCACAGCTAGCGGAGGCAGAAGGGGAAGGCTACCCGCCCCTCTCGGGAGGGTCAAAATGGGGCCCTTATCGGCTAGATCGGGGCAGGGTCAGCCCGCCAAGTATCAGGGCCGAGAGCACGATCGCCAGAACAATCAGGATGTTCTCCCAATATTGACCCCCCAGGGATTGATCCGAAAGAGCAATATTCAATGCATCAATGGAATAAGACAGAGGCATCAAATCAGAGAGAAGGTTTAGCAGGTTTGGAAGTGAATCTCTATCGACTATAAATCCACCTAAAAGGAATTGCGGAATAAGAAATACCGGCATGAATTGTACTGCTTGGAATTCTGTCCGGGCCATAGAACTGGCTAACAGCCCGAGTGCCGTTCCCATCACTGCATCAATAACTGCGACCAGAATTATCGCTGAAGTATGTCCCTTTGTATCAAGGCCATAGATATTGATTGAAACAAGGGCCGCAATCAAAGCCTGAAGCGCACCCAAGAGGCTAAAGGCAATCGCATATGCAGAGATGAATTCAGACTTTCGTATTGGCGAAACCATCAATCTTTCTAATGTTCCACTCGTGCGCTCTCGTAAGGTTGCAACAGAAGTAATCAGGAACATGACAATAAGAGGAAATATTCCAAGTAATGGGCCACCCCATTGATTAAATGCATTTGGAACATCGCTGAGCATCCAGGAAAGTAAACCCATGAGCACTGTGGGAACAAGAATAATCAAGGCTATCGTTCGATGATCGTGACGAACTTGTTGCAAGATCCTACGCGTTGTCAGAAGGGTTCTCGAAATGATCATTACATTCCTCCGGAAGCTAACTTGATGAATGCTTCTTCGACTTCTGAACAATTCGTTCTAATTCGTAAGGACTCGAGCGAGCCATGGAATATGACTTTTCCGTTTCGCATCAAGATAATGTCATCGCATCGCTCGGCTTCATCCATTAAATGACTTGTGATTACAAGGGTCTTGCCAATTTCCTTCAAATTTCGGAAGACCTTCCATAGTTCAGCCCTCAATATTGGGTCCAAACCAACAGTGGGTTCATCCAAGAAGAAGAGGTCTGGATCACCAAGTAGGGCAATACCTAGGGATAGACGAGAGGTCTCGCCGCCGGAGAGGGAACCGGCAATCTTCTTATTGTGTTCACCGAGGTGCAGTAAATCGAGAATCTCACCTACTCGCCTCTTCGATGCACCGAAGATAGCGGCAAAATAATCTAAGTTTTCGCGAACTGTAAGGTCGCTATAAAGAGCGCTCTTCTGGGCCATATATCCGATTCGAGACCTAAGTTTTTCACTTCCCGGCTCCAAGCCAAAGATCTTGACTTTGCCACTTTTGATTCTCTGACTGCCGACGAGCGCTCTTATCAAAGTGGTCTTACCCGATCCAGATGGTCCAACCAATCCAATGGTTCTATTACTATTTAATTCCAAAGAAATATCGTCGAGGATCTTCCTATCGAACTTCTCGACTACCAGGCCTATAACCGAAATGGCCACGACTCAATGGTTCCACACCGGCTCACTACATTCATAGACCTGGCCCTCGGCGCCAAAGATAAGGAATCGGGTGAACCCACGCGCAAACCAACGATCATGGGTAACAGCTATGACAGTTCCTTCATAAGCAGCCAAGGCTCGCTCCAAAGCCTCGGCGCTTGCAAGGTCCAAGTTATCAGTTGGCTCATCTAGCAATAGCAAAGTGTCACCAGCAAGTTCTAGCAATAGAACTTGAAAGCGAGCCTGTTGTCCTCCAGATAACGAGGTGAACTGCTGCTCTGCCTGTTGCGCTAATTCATACCGACCGAGAACTGATTTAGCTGCCCCCAATTGAAGAGAGTTCTCTTCCCATAGAATCTCTAGAAGAGTCTTACCGATAAATTCAGGATGAGCATGGGTCTGGGCAAAAAACCCTGGAATCACTCTTGCCCCTAATTTATATTCTCCGCCATATCTAACGCTCTCGTCACCTGAGAGCCTTCGAAGAAAATGAGACTTTCCAGAGCCATTCTTTCCCAATATCGCCACTCGATCTTGGTAGTAAATTTCGAAGGTAAAGGGCTCAGTAAGGTTTTCTAAAGTCAAATCCTTACCGGTAACTACCCGCTCCCCAGTTCGACCGCTCTTAAGACTTACTTTAACATCTTGCTCAAGGGGTGGTGGGGGCGGTGGTCCAATCTCTTCAAACTTTCGAAGCCGAGTCTGCATCGCTCTATATCTTGATGCCATCGCCTCTGAAGAAGCCGCTTGCCACTGAAGGGTTAGCACCAACTCCTTTAGCCGCTTTCGCTCCTCTTCCCAGCGCTCTAACAACTGTGCGAATTGAGCATTTCTTGCTTTGCGTGCCTCATGATACGTATCGAAGCCTTCGCCATGAATCCAGGTTGAGTTTCCATTAATGCCTTGCTCAAGCGAGACGATCTTGTTCGCTGTGGCTGCCAAGAGTTCACGGTCATGGCTAATGAAGAGAATCGTCTTCTTGGAGTTTCGAATCTCCTCCTCCAACCATCGCTTAGCCGGTACATCCAGGTAGTTATCTGGCTCATCAAGGATTAATACTTCCTCTGGTCCATTTAATAGGACTTCTAGCACTAACCTCTTCTGCTCACCCCCTGAGAGTGAATTAACCATCCGGTGAGATACTCGATCAAAACTCTTTGCAAGCGCTTTATTAACGGCGATATCCCAGAGAACTTCCTGTTCATATCCGCCAGCATCTCCCCAATCGGCCAGGGCTTGGGCATATGCCATCTGCTCTTTCTCTGAGTTGCTAGAAACCATTTCACTTTCAGCTTCTTTAAGTCTTAGGGCAGCTTGCCTGATTCGATGAGGTGAGACAGAGATCAGTAAATCTCTCACCGTTGATTCATCCCTAATTGATCCAATAAATTGGCGCATAACTCCAAGGCCGCCATTAATAATTATTTGTCCTGTGTCGGGAGATAAGTCTCCTGCAATCATTCGAAATAAAGTGGTCTTTCCAGATCCATTAGGTCCAATAAGGGCAACCTTTGAGCCCTCACCAACTCGAAATGAAACATCACCAAGTAATACCCGGCCATCTGAGAGGGCATACTCAATTCCAACTACATTTATCTGTCCCATTTACTCTTCATCTCGCCTACAGGCTGTTACTTTGAGGCGAGCTTCTAGTAGATCATCTGCAGGATACTCCACAGCAATGAGCGTTAGACCTCTGGCTGGAAAGACCATGCTCTGACTAACCCTAGTCCTGTTGAGAAGAAGAGATGAAATCCACTCAGGCTCAAAGCGAGACTCTCCAACGCAGACAACTGCTCCCACAATATTTCTCACCATTGAATAGCAGAATGCATCAGCTGTGACTGTGGCAAGGAGTGTGGCATCAGCCATCCTCTGCCAACTAAATTCTTCAAGCCTCCTTAAAGTGGTTCCAAAGCCTCCTGGCTTACAGAAGGTGGCAAAATCGTGCTCGCCTAATAAACGTCTACTTGCTTCATTTAGTCGACTTAGATCCAAATGGCGGTACCAAGGAGTGATATCAAATCTCTTTAAAGGATCGATGTGTTGCTGGCCATCTGCGATCCTGTAAATATAAGTCCGCCTCAAAGCTGAAAAACGAGCGTGAAAATGGGGTGGGGCTTTAGTAACCGCCTTAACTAATATCTCCTCACTTAACATTCGATTTAGGCGATATTGCAGATCTTGAGGTTTCCATTCTTTGCCATATTTATCTCTTTCTGGCAGATCAAAGTGAGCAACTTGAAAACTAGCATGAACTCCAGCATCAGTTCTTCCAGCGACGATTAGATCAACTCTATCTCTGACCAGGCCGCTAAGGGCGACCTCCATCTCGCCTTGAATAGTTCTTTGATCTACTTGTCTGGCCCAACCACTAAATCCTGTTCCGTCATATGAAAAATCAATACGGAAACGAAGCAACCCACTCCCAGGGTTGAGAGTGGGTTGCTCCATTGACACTTCCTTAATTCTTTAAGGTAGAAAGAGCTACTCCGCTTTGGCGGCGGCAGCCTTCTTCTTTGGAGCTGCCTTCCTAGCTGCCTTCTCTGCCTCGCTAACTACTGCCTTTTTAGCAGAAGTTGCCTCTGTGATCACTTCGATGACAGCCATAGGTGCGTTATCGCCCTTACGTGGACCGATCTTGGTAATTCTGGTGTAGCCACCATTGCGAGCTTCAAGGCGTGGAGCGATCTCAGTAAAGAGAGTATGAACTACGCCCTTATTTGAAATGGCGGCCATCACTTGGCGACGAGCAGCTAGATCACCCTTCTTGGCGGTGGTGATTAACTTTTCAGCAAGTGGACGCAGACGACGAGCTTTGGCTTCGGTGGTGCGAACTTTGCCATTTTCAAAGAGCTGCTCGGCAAGTGTTCTAAGGAGCAATCTTTCATGGGATGGACCGCTTCCAAGACGCGGACCCTTTGATGGACGTGGCATTTCTTCTCCTTAAGCCTGGTCGTCGGAGTATTCGACGCCATAGTTCTGATGTTGCGTTGGATCGAAGCCAACTGGTGAATCCTTAAGTTGCATGCCCATTGAAGTGAGCTTTGCCTTGACTTCATCAATTGATTTTGAACCAAAGTTACGGATATCAAGAAGATCTGCCTCGCTGTGAGCTAGAAGCTCTCCGACAGTATGAATTCCCTCGCGCTTTAAGCAGTTGTAGGAGCGGACTGTTAGATCAAGATCCTCAATTGGTAGTGCAAGATCTGCAGCAAGGGCGGCATCTTGAATAGATGGTCCAAGATCAATACCTTCTGCCTCGTAATTTAGCTCGTGAGCAAGACCGAAGAGCTCAACTAGAGTCTTTCCGGCAGAGGCCAGAGCATCTCTTGGGCTCATCGAGCGCTTGGTCTCAACATCAACGATTAAGCGATCAAAGTCTGTTCTCTGCTCAACGCGTGTTGCTTCAACCTTGTAGGTCACACGAAGCACTGGGGAGTAGATGGAGTCAACCGGGATGCGACCGATTTCTGCTCCTACTAACTTGTTCTGCACCGCTGTGACATAGCCACGGCCGCGCTCGATAGTTAGCTCGATTTCGACGCTAGCTTTGCTATTTAGGGTTGCGATATGAAGATCTGGGTTATGGACCGCAATGCCGGTTGGAACGGCAACATCTGCGCCAGTGATAACTCCTGAGCCGCTCTTTCGAATATAGGCGACAGATGGCTCATCATTTTCAGATGAGAGGACTAAGCTCTTGATGTTTAGAACAATATCTGTTAGATCCTCTTTAACACCTTCCAAGGTGGTGAACTCATGAAGAGCTCCAGCCACGCGGATGCTGGTGACAGCCGCTCCTGGGATAGATGAGAGCAGGGTTCTACGTAGCGAATTTCCTAGGGTGTATCCAAAACCAGGCTCCAACGGTTCGATTATGAAACGGGAACGGTTCTCGCTTACTACTTCCTCGGATAATACGGGGCGCTGTGCTACTAGCACTTCTTTCCTCCATTGTCTTGAGAGATCCACTATTTGATCTCTCGGTTAGTACTCATGTTATGAAGTTTTTATTCCTTGCTAGCCAGATAGTTGATGAAAAAGAGATCACTCTCTTCCATCAATTACTTGGAGTAAAGCTCAACGATAAGTTGTTCCTGAACTTGAGTATCTATGACGGCGCGGGTTGGTTGACCATGAACGATGATTCTCATCGCAGATGGCACAACTTCAAGCCAAGCCGGTACCGACTTCTCGCCAAATTCAGCGCTGGCGACAATGAATGGAGTTAAGTCTTGCGACTTGGCCCTTACATCAATGATGTCGAATTGGCTGACATGGAAAGATGGAATATCAACCTTGCGTCCGTTGACCAGAATGTGTCCATGTCGAACAATCTGGCGGGCCATATCGCGGCTCTTGGCAAAACCAGCGCGATAGATCACGTTATCTAGACGAGTCTCTAGCAGAACCAAGAGGTTTTCACCAGTCTTGCCAGCTAGACGGCTTGCTTCGGTGTAATAGTTATGGAATTGTTTCTCCAATACACCATAAATACGTGCGCATTTCTGCTTCTCACGCATCTGGAGTAGATACTCAGATTCCTTCGCTCTGGCACGACCATGCTGTCCCGGTGGATAAGGGCGTGACTCAATTGGACACTTTGGCCCATCGCACTTCGAGCCTTTGAGGAAGAGTTTGACTTTCTCGCGGCGGCATCTCTTGCAATCTGCTCCTGCATAACGGGCCATCTTTTCTTCTCCCTTCCTTATACTCGACGTGGTTTTGGTGGACGGCAGCCGTTGTGAGCAAGAGGTGTGACATCAGAGATGGCACCAACTTCTAGCCCAGCTGCTTGTAGTGAACGAATTGCAGTCTCGCGACCTGAGCCTGGGCCCTTGACGAAGACATCTACCTTCTTAACTCCATGCTCTTGCGCCTTCTTAGCAGCAGATTCAGCGGCTAATTGCGCAGCAAAGGGAGTTGATTTACGTGAACCTTTGAATCCAACTTGGCCAGATGATGCCCAAGCAAGAACTGCTCCAGATGGATCGGTGATGGTCACGATGGTGTTATTAAAAGTGCTCTTGATATAGGCATGTCCTAAGGCCACGTTCTTCTTCTCCTTCTTACGTGCCTTAACTTTTGCCTTTGGGGCAGCAGCAGCTGTGGCTGCGGGTTTAGCTTTTGGCGCGGCCATCACTTGGTCTCCTTCTTCTTACCAGCGATGGCAACGCGTGGACCCTTGCGAGTACGTGCGTTGGTATGGGTGCGCTGACCACGAACTGGGAGCCCCTTACGGTGGCGAATTCCTTGGTAGCACTGAATATCGACTTTGCGACGAATGTCGCCTGCGATCTCACGGCGGAGATCACCTTCGATCTTGTAATTAGCTTCAATGAATTCACGAAGCTTGATTAGATCGGGCTCTCGTAGATCTTTGACTCGAACATCTGGTGAGACGCCGGTGGCAGCAAGTGTTGCCTTTGCCCGGGTCTGGCCAATTCCGAAGATGTATTGCAGCGCGATCTCTAGCCGTTTTTCACGCGGCAGATCGACGCCAACTAGACGTGCCATCCATAACTTCTTTCCATAATCTGAAAGTCCTCCGCAACGCCTTCCAAAGAATTTTCTCTGGCTCCCGCTTTCAGTCAGGAGGTCAGTAATTTCTTACTGTCGCGCCACGAGTTCTTGTATTGAGTTGTAAACCAGGTTTAACCCTGGCGTTGTTTATGTCGGAGATTGTCGCAAATAACCATGACGCGACCATTACGACGGATGACTTTGCACTTGTCGCAAATCTTCTTCACGCTCGGCTTAACCTTCACGATCAGACTCCTCTTATTACTTAAATTACTTATACCGATAAATGATGCGACCTCTGGTGAGGTCATATGGACTAAGTTCTACGATCACACGATCCTCAGGCAAGATACGGATGTAGTTCTGTCGCATCTTCCCGCTGATATGTGCCAGCACTTTGTGTCCATTGGTGAGCTCCACGCGAAACATCGCATTAGGTAGCGCTTCAGCTACAGTGCCTTCGATTTCGATCGCACCGTCTTTTTTAGCCAAGCGTTAACCTCGTTTTGTTTGCCTCGAGCCCTCATTTGGGCAGAGGGGGAGTTTATGAGAGGAGGTTAGAAAAGGGAAATTCTCCCCTAGAGCCCAACCCAGGTGATCACCGCAAGGGCAAATCCCCCGCAGGCCACCCAGGCGGTAAGGCCGAAAACAAGAGGTTTTGCCCCAAGTGCCTTAATCGAAGCCCACTTCACCCCAAGGCCCATGCCCAACAAACCAAGAGATAAGAAGATCTTTGATAGCTCTCTTCCAGCGCCAACAGCACTTTCAGGAAGTGAGAGGGCATTAACAATCAGCGCGCAGGCCACAAAACCGATAACAAATACTGGAATAGCGCTTTTAGGTGATTTCTTCTCACCACTTTTCAAAGTAAGCAAAAGAATTAGCGGAATAAGCAAAACTACTCTGGTTAGCTTCACGATCACTGCGCTATCAAGTGCCTCAGGTCCCATCAGGGATGCGGTAGCTATTACCTGGCCAACATCATGAACTGCACCTCCAATCCAAGCCCCTGCTCTGGTATCACTTAATGAAAATAGGTTTGCAAGAGGTGGAATTACAAAAACTGAGAGAGTGCCACAGAGAGCAACAAGTGCAACTGCATACGAAACATCGCGTTCTTGGCTCTTTCTAGTAGAGCTAATTGCAGCAATTGCAGTCGCTCCACAAATCGCAAAACCACCAGCAAGAAGCGTTGAAAAGGATTCACTAGAGCCACTCCTAATGGATGCAAACCTAAGGCCTAGAAAAACCCCAGTAACTATTGTTACTACTGCTAACAATCCTCTTGGGCCGACTTCAATAAACTTATCAATTGAGATCTGAAAGCCAAGAAGCACCACCCCGAGGCGCAGGCACCGCTTTGCTGCAAAGTTTGCCGCCTCCTCGCCATCAGCGCCCCAGAGCCCAGTATTGACCAGAGCTAAACCAAAGAGCATAGAGATGAAAAGAGGCGAGATCGCGCCCTGTAATTTACTGAACCCATATGCCAAGGCGACAAGAATTGAAATAGCCGAGAAGTATTTTAGGTTATTGGTAGTTAATTTCATGAAATATTTTCCAAGCCCAGCCTTTGGCTCCAAGAATTAAGATCGCTAACTACCGCATCAGTTAGCGTTATTTCACCACTGCCTAAATCATCGGGACTTACTCGCCTGCTTCCTGGAATTCTTCCGCCGCTATCGACAATACTTTTGGCCAGCTCGTTAAATCCATCTTTTGACTCCTGGCCAATACTTTCTGGATCAATAGTAATCACGGTATGAGAGATCGATTGTGGCTTTTTATCATCGTCTTGATTGAACATGTCTGGAACAACCCTTGATAACGATCCTCCGCTGAGGCCTGCAGAGAGGGACTCCACCATCAAGCCCAGTGCAAATCCTTTAGCTCCTCCTAGTGGGGCAAGCATCCCTAAGAGAGCTTGCTTGGCATCGGTAATTGATTCGCCTCTTTCATTAACTGCCCAGCCTTCAGGAATTAATCCTCCAGCTTTCGCAGCGCTCGCAATTTTCCCTCTAGCGACAGCAGATGTTGAAAGATCGATAATCATTGGAGGATTTGACGGAATTCCTGAGGCGATAGGGCTGGTAGAAAGAATTGGAGAACTTCCTCCAATTGCAGGCATTACAGCAGGGCCATTAGTGAAAATCATTGAGATCATCTTGGCATCAAGTGCGGCATAGAGATAAACCCCAAGCGCTCCGCAGTGACTTGAGTTCGCAATCGAAACTAAAGAGATGCCAGATTGCCTTGCCTTTCTTACTCCAATTCCTGCGCCATCTAGCAATTGCCAATGCCCTAGGCCATCTTGGCCATCAAGTGAAATCGTTGCGCCATATTCTGAAATAACTTTGAGTTCAGCTTTTGGATTAACCCCGCCAGATGTCAATCTCTGCAGATAGAAGGGAAGGCGCATGAGGCCATGGCTGGGATTGCCCCAGACGTCTGAAGTAACGATGGCGCGAGCAGTTTTTGCCGAATTACCTTCATTCACTCCAGCTTTGATTAGTAATGATGTGGCATGAGTCAGGGCTCTCTGAATTGAAATTGCCATCACTTAGCCTGCTTTATGGCGCCGACAGCATGACTTTGCTGACCACCGCTAAGCGCTGCTCTGATCTCACTTACTAATACCCTATCAATAGCTGCCTGGCTCTCATGAGTGATTCCTGCGATATGGGGAGCTAAAATGACATTACCAAGATCGGTGAAGCGCTTATCTGTTGGCGGCTCCTGTGCTCTCACGTCAAGGCCAGCACCTGCAATTACTCCATCTCTTAAGGCCTGCTCTAAATCTGCCTCATTAATGACTTCCCCGCGTCCAACGCTAATTAGTATCGCACTTTTCTGCATTGTAGATAGCTTCTTGCTATCAATAATCTCCCTAGTTTCAGTAGTTGCCGGTAAATGCACTGAGAGATAATCAGAGTTAGAAATGACCTCATCAAGTGAACTCATCTGGCAATTTAAAGAGTCTAGATAACTCTTTTCAGGTTTTGCGAAGGGGTCATAGGCCAGAATTCTTACATTAAATCCCTTAAGTAACTCAGCGGTTGCCCGGGCTGTTGCTCCAAATCCTAGAAGTCCCCAAGTCTTGCCAGAGATCTCCACTCCAGCCTTTCGATTCCATTGACCTTCTCTCGTGCTTGAATCAAGCTCAATTATCTTTCTACTCAAGGCAAGTGCCAAAGCCAGAGTCTGCTCAGCAACAGCAGTGGCATTGATGCCAAGGGCGGCACTTACTACCACTCCATGATCATCTGCCGCCTTCAAATCGATGTTGTCTAGACCTGCTCCAGCTCTTGCAATAATCTTCAAATTCTTTGCAGATGCAATTAAATCTCTAGTGACTTGCGTGCGATTTCTAACTACCAGCGCTGTTGCAGTCGAAAGCTTTCCCCTTAGCGCATCCTGATTTCTCCAAAGTTCTGGTTCGCGAATTATAGGAAAGGACTTAGCAAGCGCCTCAAAATCTGCGCTCCAAACATCTTCACTTATTAGAATCACGAACCAGTCCTTTGTCGTTTTGGGTAATCGAGGGTTCCTTCTAGGCGCTGATAAAGAGCTTGGTGAAGGTGAATTCGCGGTGTCCTAGAGCCTCTGCCGCGCAGAGCCTTCCATTAACAGTTCGCTCAATTACCTCCATCATCATGTCGCCGGCTTTAGTCAAGTTATATTCCTGTCGCAACAAGCCAGAGACATCAAGATCAATATGCTCTGGCATTGATGCTGCTGTTTTCCTATTGGCAGTCAACTTAAGGACTGGCTCAATTGGATTGCCAATGACATTTCCCTGACCAGTCGGGAAGAGGTGAATAACGGCGCCGGCCGCAGCCATAAGGGTGACGCATTCGGCAGCAGCTGATGAAGTGTCCATGAAATAAAGACCTGGCTTGTTTCTTGGTGGGGCCTGCGCTGGTGCCAAAACACCGACTACTGGGACAGATCCGGTCTTAGCAATGTTTCCTAGAGCCTTTTCTTCAATGGTAGTTAGACCACCTGCAATATTTCCTTGGGTTGGTTGTGATCCAAGCAGGTTTGCACCAGTTGATTCAATTACCTTCATGTAATTGTCATAGGTAGCTTGGAAGAGATTGCGACAAGCATCATCGATGCAGCGATCTGCAATCAGATGCTCACCTCCAGTTAGTTCTGAGGTTTCTCCAAAGAAAACCGTTCCTCCAGCTGCCACCCAGCGATCTACCGCCTCAGAAGTTGTCGGACATGATCCAAGGCCTGAGGTGGTGTCAGATTCTCCGCATTTAATTGAGAGAATCAAATCGCCTTCACTTGCGCTCTCACGAACAATCTCTGATGCATCTTGCAAGAAAACTTGAGCAACCCTTGCTGCATCGGCAATTGTTTGTAAATCGCCTTTGCCTTCAATAGAAAATGGAGCTACGGGCTTTCCTGATTTTGCGATGCCATTGGCGACTCTCTGAGTCCAATTTGGTTCAATTCCAATGACTATGACCGCTGCCACATTGCCATTGAGGCCTATGCCGATAAGAGTGCGAAAAGTTAACTCGAGATCTTCACCAAATTGCAGACGCCCATAGCTATGAGGCAGTGCCAAAGTGCCAGGCACTACTTTTGCCACCGCCTCTGCTGCAGCATTTGATAAGTCATCAACTGGCAAGATGATGACATGGTTACGGATACCCATCGTCCCATCAGGGCGACGGTATCCGCTTAAGCGCGGCTTGCTTCCCATCGATAACTCCTCATGTTGTGTGTGTGAACGTAATCGCCTCTTTTGATCACCTTTGAAGCGATTCCTACCTTAATTCCATACTTAACTATCGCCTCACCCTCTGCATGATCGCGAAGCGCGAACTTATGCCCTAAGGGAATTGGCTCATTTAATACTGCAGTATGTGCAGTCTGCTCCTTCACTGATAGCCCTTGCAGTGTGCCAGGTTGCAAATCATCATTTGCAACAGCAACTGAATCGCCATCATGGTGGAGGAGAAAGTCAGGCACTTTGGCCATCATTACTTCCTTTCCATATCTCTGATTACCCGTTATCCCCATCAGATCTTCGCCTTTGCCAAATAGGCTTCCAGCTCATTCTTTCTAGGAATTCTGCTCTGTCCATCAAGGCCCCTGCATGAAAGGCCAGCCACGGTATTTGCTATCAATACCGCCTCAGTTATTTCCTTATTCCAAACTTGCGCTGCAACAAGTGCGCCATGAAAGACATCGCCAGCGCCAAGTGTGCTTAAGATTTGCGCGTTAATTGCCGGAACGCTGCCTGAACTAACGCCATCGCAGTAGAGGCTGCCCCTCTCTCCCTGTGAGATAACCACAATATTTCTATCTCTTGCTGCAGTTGAGGTATCAGTTGTTATGTTTTCAGATGGCGCATAGAGATCATAATCTGCAGGATTTAGCCCAGGGGTTTCATAACCAATATCAATCGAGAGTTTGGCAGATCCATCTCTACTAATCCCCCAATTCTTTAATGCTCTCATTCCTGCTTGATCAACGTGAATCCATTGATATTTGGAGATATCAAGAGGTTTTTTCGAAATTTGATCATGAGGCATAACCATTATCGCCCGGCTCTGCTCGCTCTTTGAAACGACTATCGTTCCCCGAGCAGTTTTTACATCACCATCCACTTCTATATTTCTGGTATCAACGCCTTCTTTCTTCAAGGTATCAAGGATGAATTTTCCCTCTTCATCATCTCCGATAACACAAGATAGCGATACTTCTACGCCGAGGCGTGCTAAAGTCACAGCAGCTGTTGTTGCCGGTCCACCAACTGCGCGCGTTGAATCAAGAGCCACAACTCTTTGATTAGCACTTGGATATTTATCAACTAACACGATGTTATCAACAGTGGCCACACCAACACAGAGGACTTGGCTCATAAGTCACTTTGTTTCTTCAAATACTTCTTCCAAGCATCACGGGCATTATGAATGTGTTGAATAATCATTAGCCGAGCAGTAATTGGATCTCGCTTTTCAATAGCCTCTAATATCATTCCATGTTCATCTTCTGAGCTATCAATACGGCCTGGCAACTTCAATGTATTGTCCATCGACTGGAACATGATCTCTTGCAAAGTTCCTAGAGTCTGATTCAAGAATCGATTCTCAGCGCTCTTAACAATAGTTAGGTGGAAGTCCATATCAAGTAAGCGCACCTTTTCGAAGTTGATTGGTGTCTCGGCTATTGCGGCCCGAAGAGACTCTGCTGCACGCTCGATTGCTACTAGTTGTTCTCCGCTGCATCGATCTGCTGCCCACTCAACTGCGGGAGCTTCTAAGATCTCGCGCATCTCAAATAGTTCTTCGATTGAATGATGCGCACTTATGAGCGAGTTGCGCAGTTGTTCCCCCTCTTGATCCTCCAAGAGAAAGACGCCGATTCCATGTCGCACCAAGAGTCGGCCCTGCGTTTGAAGTACTTGAATCGCCTCACGGAGGGATGGCCGGCTTATTCCTAGCTTTTTCGCGAGTTCTCGCTCTGGGGCAAGACGATCGCCAGGAACTAGATTCTCCCGCTCTATGTAATCAAGGAGTAACCGCGCCTGATTTGCAGAACGCGGAGCTGCCTTGAGTATCTGCGGATTCATCAGCCTTTTACTGCTCCCTGGGTTAGTCCAGCGATAAACGAACGCTGGAAGGCGATATACATAATGACCATTGGTAGAGATGCAACCAAGATCGCGGTGTAGATCATGCTGTATTCGGTCAAATATTCGCCGCGGAAATCAATCAGAGTAAGTGGAAGAGTTTTCTTATCCTCCCGTGTAATGAGCATTAATGGATAGAGAAGATCATTCCAACAAATCACAAATAGAAAGATTCCCGTAGCGCCAATAGCAGGGCGAGATAGGGGAAGTGCAATTGAGCGATAGATACGCCATGGCCCTGCTCCATCTATCCCAGCAACTTCAAACATTTCCTTCGGCAAATCCCTAAAGAAGGCGGTTATGATAAAGATAGATATCGGCAATGTGAGAGCGATATTCACAAGCACAAGTCCAGTAAGTGAATTTGTTAGTCCTAAATCAACAAAGAGCAAATAGATAGGAATGATGTTGACCTGACCCGGGATTGCAAGACCCACAGAGAAGAGGACGAAGAGAACTTTCCCAGTCACCGTGATGAGACGTGAAATCGCAAATGCAGCCAAACTTGCTAAGGAGAGCGTGATGAAGACTGAGAAGAAGGCAACAATTAAGCTGTTCTTCGCTGGGGTATAGACCGAACCAGAATCGATCAACCGCTTGAAGTTATCAACATTCCAACTCTCGGGAAGAGCTAGCGGCTCAGAGATAATCTTGAGATCTGTTTTGAATGCTCCCATGATCACAATTGAGCAAGGGATGATGATTGCTAGAGCGAAAACAGTTAGCAAAGAGCCTTTGATCGTCCTATAAATCATCACTTCACCCCGTAATCAAGGCGGAGCGTGCGACGCTGCAACCAGGTAATTGAGAGAACGACGACTACAAGAACAACCGTTTGGGCAGCGGCATATCCATATTGATAGCCAAAGAAAGCATTCCGGTAAATGAGAGTTACGATAATCTCCGTTGAATTCAGCGGGCCGCCATTTGTCATCGTATAGACAAGATCAAAGGCGCGGAATGTTTGGATAGTTGTATAGGCGACAACTACGGCTGTGGTGGGTAGCACCATTGGCCAAGTAACATGCTTGAACTGTTGCCACCTACTTGCGCCATCGACTTGTGCGGCTTCGTAAAGTTCTTGTGGGATCTGCTGCAGCCCCGCAACATAGATGACCATCATCTGGCCGGTGTGGAACCAAACTTGCGTTACGGCTAAGGCGTAAAGGGCGTAGCGCGAATCGCCCAACCAATTGAGTGCAAGTGATTCAAAGCCTAGCGCTTTAAATGACGCGTTGATGAATCCGTAGTTCGGATCGTAAAGTGCGAGCCAGATAAGTCCAACTGATACCGAAGAGAGGATAGTTGGAAAGAAATAAAGTGTTCGCAAAAAGATTGTAGTGCGCGTGTTCTTAGTCAAATAGGTTGCGAAAAGAAGAGAGAAGCCGGTCTGGAATATGACCACGAGCAACATGAATCGGAAATTGTTACCAAGCGATTGGATAAATACATCATCATTGGAAAACATATAAGTGAAATTACGGAATCCAACCGTTTCTGGTTCGGACTCAGGGTTACCATCCCATCGGCGAGTCGCCCAGAGAAGGTTTGAGAGCGCTGGATAAAGATAGAGGACGGCATAGATTGAAAATGCTGGAAGTGCCATCAAGAGGAGAACTTTCGACTCTCCCCTTCGGATCATATTCTTAGACTTGCGCACGCCAGTGGCGTTCTCGCCGCTTTCGGCGGCAAGAACGCTCTGGTTAGTGTTACTGCTAATGGCTTACTTACCTAGATTCTGTTTGATCTTGGCAGAGGTATCCGTAAGCGTCTTATTAACATCAGCGCCGCCGCCGATTGCGATCAATGCGTCTTCCATCGGATCGCGAACCTGGGCGACATTGAGGAACAAGAAGCGAGGAGCAAGAAGAAGCTTCTTACCCATGATGTCAGAGACATTGAGTAGATCGACGTTAGCCGAGTAATCAACGTTGACGATCGAAGTATGCTGCGAGGTTCCGACTGCGTACTCCCGGGCAACGCTCGCCTGAGCGAGGTAGGAGATAAAGGCACGTGCAATCTGTTGATCGCGCGATGTTGACTTCGGATTAACGCTCAAAATGAAGGTGTTGTTGGTAATTCCTTCATAGAGAGGCTTATCGTCGGTTGTGATCATGCCGAACATCTTGATCTTGCCCTTCATATCTGGATTAGCTTTTGTTACTGAGCTGATTCCAAATGAACCTGTTGGGTAGATCGCTGCCTTGCCAGTTGCAAAGTCAACTGGTGCTACAGAATCGTTATAGCCGGTTACGTTATTTGGGAAGCAACCAGCATCGTTCATCTGCTTGTACTTGTTTGCCATGTCCTTAAACCAGGCAGAGTTGAGATCTGCCTTGCCCGACTCGATATCGATAACTCTCTGCTCTATTGTTGCTAGATCAGGAGCTGAGTTCATCAAGAACGAGTTAAGGATCTGACCTGCGTTACCACGGGTAGCAGCTGGCCAAGCAAACGGGATGATCCCATCAGCTTTTGCAGTCTTGCAGAATGCAAGTAGCTGGGTCCAGTTCTTTGGAACCTTCCAACCCTTCTTCGCGAACATATCCGCGTTATATAGCGGGTTGTTGAAGAGTGAATGGTAAGGGATTCCGTAGACCTTACCTGCAACTGTCGCAGGAGCAAGTGCGCTCTGGATGACGTTGTTCGTTACAAAGCGTTGGTTGGTGATGTCAGTAACCATGTTCGCCTTGAAGAAGTCATTGAACTGACCGCCGCGGAAGGTAGTGAAAACAGCTGCCTTCGGATTGCTACGGATAGTTGTTAGCGCAGTCGCCTGGTATGAGGTTGAGTCCTTGATTACCTGGGTGACTTTGACGCCAGGATTTGCTGCCTCAAACTTTGCGATGATGGCGTCAAATACTGTCTTGTCTTCACCGCGCCAGTGATGGAACTCGATTGATCCAGCTGGCGAACGTGACGCTGAAACTGGACTTTTACCGCTCGAGCTCAACTTAACGCGAGCCCAGCGGAGTTCGCCTCTGTCATTCTTTACGCAAATTAGCGAACGGGATGTGGTGCCAGTGTTCATACCTTCATCTGTACATTTCGCTCCAAGGTTCGGGGTGTTAGCAATTGCTCCCGAGATTGGAACGATTGTGGCTGAAAGTGCGAATGCACCTGCAACCAGTAACTTGAACGCCTTCGCGCTCTTACTTACTTTCATTCTTTCTCCTTATTCGAGGGGTGGTGAATCATTCGATTACCACTCGGTTAGCGGAATGGCGAGCCGTTCCGCCATCCTTCGTACTTCGGGACGGATGTCGCGCCAAGAGACAACGGTGTGATGAGGAAATCCGTTTTGGATCAACCCATTCACTAATTGTCGTGCTGGTGCGTTTGTCCGAACCGTAGCGGTATTACCTTGGAACCGATTAGGAGCAGATAGTGATTCACCACTAGTCATTACTAATCGGAGTTTGCTCTGATTCGCTGGATCGATATCGGTATCCAGCCTTACCAGAACGACCGGACCGGTTTTAAGAGGGAAGTTACCGGCCACACCTAGCTTTCTATTGCAGTGTATGAACTGCGTTGCATTATCGGGATCAACAGCCAAAGTGGTTGCAGCAGAGCCACAATGCCAGATCCGAATAATGTTCTTGTCTTCTTCTAAATCCACGGTATCTACCAAGTAATTTGTTCCAGAGCCCAGTGCCTCCAAAAGCAGCATAGTTACTGCGCCATAAACATCTCGCTCGCAGGCTGCTGGAGTCCCACTGGTGGCAGTTCTCCCCATAGCTCCGCAAGGACAAGCTCCTAGATCAACTGCGAAATCAGGCCAGCAGCGCATGGCAATGGCTGATAAGTCATTGGCCCTAATCCAGTTACCAAGTGCCACTCTAGTGCTGGCATTTATACGCGCCTCTCTCTCAGGAACCTTTCTAAGAGAGGGTTGAGCATCACAGGCATCTCTATATTCTGCGCTCTCCTCATCAAGTGGTACCGCTGCAATATCGGCAAAGATTTCAGGAATGGATTTATTGATAACATTTAGCCCAAATGATTTCTTTAATACCTGTGCATCATAGTTGCAGGGAGTAAAGCCTGCTGGAGCATCACCAATTGCTCCAATAGTCAAACCATTTAATTTAGCAAGTGCGCTCTCAACCTTATCTAGATCTGCTAATTGGCCCTTGACTGTTTCAGGTTGTCCAACACTTGGCATCTTTCCAGATAGGGCAGATGAGAGAGAATGTCGAACATGCGCTTCATCAGGATTTCCATGAAGATGAGTAATCCTCTTTCCATTTACTCGAAGCGCATGAGCTGCGAGATTTGATCCACACATGGAATTAAGAAGCAGGCGATCTCCTACCTCACCAAATTCCCTCACCGACCATAGAAGCACTTCGCCTGAAACTTTGGAAAGAAGCGAAACTGCCGCAGAGGCATCAGCGAATGATGCATTGAAGAGAATGTATAGCTTCTCATCAGATTTGAGATTTGCCTCAGCGCTAGCGGTATCCTCTGGTGTCATCACAAGTGATGTTGGTCCATTTACAGTAGCTCCAATATCACCTAAAAGATCACGAGCAGAGTCAAAGAATTCTTGAGCAGCCGCTACATCAAATGTTGGACGTGCCAGAGGAATTAGAGTGCAGCTACTCATTAATTCCACCCCGCAGGCAGTACTTCACTCATTAGAACAGGGCGAGCCTGAGCGATACTCATTTGAGCCGCAAGGCCTGAAGCAACGCTTCTAAGGCCATCCTCTAGGCTCACATCTGGGGCTCTCTCACTCTTTATGGAATCAAAGAACTTCAGGTGCTCAAGATACGAGGCCCCATAGTGAAATCCGATGTATTTGATGCTCTCGTCCCAGACTTTCCTTGATTCAACCATTGGCTTTGAAGCATCATGGCTCCACTGCCTAAAGTTTCCAACCGCACTTCTCTTTCCATAGCGCAGCTCTAGTGATGGCAAGAATGATTCTGCCTTTCCCTCACTTCCTGTAACCGAAATGTGTTCTCTATCAACAGTATTTTCAGCAAACATACAGAGATCCAACATCGCTCTTTTGCCACTGGGATATTCCAAAATGACATAAGCGCTATCGAGCATATCCGCCTTTGCTCCATCATGACTTTCATCAAGGAAATTAACTCTCTGCCCCCCAGAGGCAAAGACTCGATTTGGACGCTCTTTAGCGATGTGATCCATAAGATCGAAGTAGTGGCAGCATTTCTCAACTAGCGTTCCACCGGTCTTGGAAGTGAAACGATTCCAATTTCCAACCTTTGGATAGAAAGGCTCACGGTGCTCTCTAATGGAGACTTGTTGAACTTCTCCTACTGCCCCGCTATGCACCAGAGAAATTAGCTCAGCAACTGGTGGCATATAACGATATTCAAGGCCCATCCAGACCAATCCACTTCTGTTCTTTGACCATTGAATTACTTTCAGACAATCGGCAATGGTTGTGCAGAGCGGCTTTTCAATAAAGAGGTGAAGTGAGGTCTTCAGCGCATCTTCCAAAATATCAACGTGAGTGAAGTTAGGGGTGGCGATAATAACGACATCAACTAGCCCAGAATCTAGAAGCTCCTTATGGTCAGTAAATACTTCCACCTGATCTCCTAATTGCTTGACCGCTAACTCTCGTGAAATGGAGTCTGGATCACTAATTGCCGTAACCGATGCGCCCTCGATGAAAGATAAGTTCTTGGCATGCTCGCGACCCATCGCGCCCATGCCGATAATCCCGTAGCGGAGCATCTAATTCAGACTCCCTTCCAGCCCTTGGCAAGTGGTCTGACCACTCCAAGCGCCTCAGTCTTATCCCCAAAAGGGGCCTGGTCAACGCTCTTTCACCTCTTTTTCATCACGTTTAGGTCAAGAGCGGGCGATATCCGGGCGCGCTCTTCCCCTGATTTCAAGACTGGGCCAGCTCTTATCCGCAGTGATGATCTCAAAACCAGAGGCTCTGGTGATCAGGGTGTCCTCCACCTTTATCCCCTGGGCACTTGGGTTCCAGGCAATTGCATTATTAATGCCAATTACTTGGGCACTTTTTTCATGCGCGGGAAAGTCTCGCGGGAGATATCCAGTAGGACCGCCTTGATGATGCTTACTGAATTCATCCCGCGCAAAACCTTGTTTTAGATACTCAAGCTCACCAGATTTGAACGCTTGGCCAAAAGTAGATCCGGCCTTTGTGCCATCAAGAAAAGCTGCTTCCACATTTAGCAAAGCTTGATAGTTGCTTTCCATCTCTGGCGGAATAGAACCGAGTGAGCGAATTCTAGTAACGCTGGCGATCAAGCCTTTTCTTCTAGCGCAAATCACTCCCATAAAGATTGTGCCAATCAGACTCGTTGTCGGCAGGGGATGCCTGAAGCTTTCAATGCGCTCACTGCCGGCAACTAACAGAACTACAGGTTCAAGATTGCGAGACCATAAGCTATTTGCAATCAGACCTGCCGCCTCAACTTCGCTCATCTTTGACGAAATCTTTAGCATCGATTCACCTAAAGACTTAGCAGCATCAGAGCCAATCTGCTCCAAGCGATCTACTTCAAAGGAATTTAAAGCTCTTCTTAGCTCATCAATCTCAGCTGATAGATTAACTCGATTACTATCAGGACTATCAATACCAATCTTCTGACCAGATGGTAGTTGTCCATCTCTGCCTTCAAACCAATCTATTACAATTAACTCTTCATCGCCTGATAGTTCTTCTGCCTCCAATCTAGGAGCCTCTATCTTGTTAGTGACAGCGACAATTCGATCTCGATAAACGATCACGTCAAGGCAAGATAGCTCTAGAGTCGTTGGGATGTGAGCCCTGCCGCCAATAATCCAGGCCACATTTGCGCCCTTTCTTAAGACCACAGCATCAAGGCCCTTGGCTTCTAGTAGAGCCTTGATTCTGGCGCGCTTTTCGCGCTGCTCCAAGGCTCTATTCATCGGATAACTTATGAAAGAAGTGGCGAGACTTCTATGCCGAATCTGGCCAGCTCTGATGCTCCACCATCTTCGACTGAGAGCACAAAGGGTTTGCCATCCGGTGCGATGCAGTAAGAGTTTTCAAAGTGAGCTCCAAATGACTTATCAATGGTGACCACAGTCCAATTATCATCAAGCACTCTGGTCTTCTCAGATCCCATAGTGATCATCGGCTCAATGGCAAAGACCATTCCAGCCTCAATTGTTGGGCCATGCCCTGCTTTACCAAAGTTAAGAATGTGTGGCTCCATATGCATGGAATTGCCGATTCCATGCCCGCCATACTCTCTCAAGATTCCATACTTGCCTTGAGAGTTAACATATTTTTCAATTGCATGTCCAATATCAGAGATCTTTGCTCCCATTACTCCTGCAGCGATTCCATGCCATAGCGATTCTTCACAAACTTCTAGCATCTTGGGATGTGCGCTATCAATCGGATCAACAACCTTGGTGAATGCAGCATCACCATGCCAGCCATCAATTATTGCTCCGCAATCAACTGAGACCACATCACCCGGCGTCAACATCCGATCTCCAGGGATTCCATGAACTATTTCATCATTGACTGAAACACAGATAACTGCGGGAAATCCGTGATAGCCCTTGAAGTTTGAGGTTCCACCACCGCGTTTGATATTTGCCTCAGCAATTGCATCAAGAGCGCTAGTGGTGACTCCGGCTTTCATGTTAGCCCTTACTAACTCTAAGGTGCTTCGCACTAAGAGATTTGCCCTACGCATGATCTTTAGTTGATCCAAGGTTTTTATCTGGATCGCCATGGTCTAACTCCGTTTCCTGCTTAAAGCAGCAATGGCGCTGGCAGTAATATCAGAAATCTCACCAGTTGCCGCAATGGTTTCTAATAGACCGGATTCGCGATAAAAGCTAATAATTGGCGCGGTTTGCTGGCTATAGACCTCAAGGCGCTTTCTGATGATCTCGTCCCTATCGTCATCGCGACCTCTAATAGATAGGCGCTTTATGATCTCCTCGTTATCAAGCGAGAGCTCAAGAACAGCATCAAGTGCAACACCTTGCTCAGCTAGCATCGCATCTAGAACTTGAGCTTGGGTAACGTTTCTGGGGAATCCATCAAGCAAGAAGCCACCTCTAGCATCACCTCGGGATAAGCGATCTTTGACCATCTCATTGGTGAGGGAGTCAGGAACTAGCTCACCTCTATCCATATAGGACCTAGCCTTGAGCCCTAAAGGTGTGCCATCTTGTAAATTGGTGCGAAAGATATCTCCAGTTGAGATATGTGGGATTCGGTAATGCTCGGCGAGATGAACTGCCTGAGTTCCTTTACCGGCACCTGGTGGTCCAACCAGGATCAAGCGCATTAGCGCAAGAACCCCTCATAAGAGCGTTGCTGCAACTGGCTCTCGATCTGCTTTGCAGTATCAAGGCCAACTCCAACCACGATCAAGATAGCAGTCCCACCAAATGGGAAGTTCTGAGATGCGCCAAAGAGCACGAGGGCAATGATCGGAATGATCGCTACCACCGCAAGATAGAGCGAGCCAGGCGCTGTGATGCGGTTCAATACATAAGCCAAGTAATCACTAGTTGGCTTTCCTGCTCTGATACCTGGAATAAAGCCACCATACTTGCGCATGTTCTCAGCAGTCTCTTCTGGGTTGAAAGTGATTGATACATAGAAATAGGCAAAGAAAATGAGCATTAAAGCATAGAGCGTTACGTAAATCGGGTGATCGCCTTGGACAAAGTTGGTTAAGATCCATACCGCCCAAGGTGCTTGGGAGTTGGTGAAGTTGGCAACTAAAGATGGGACATAAAGAAGTGACGAGGCAAAGATAACTGGGATGACCCCTGATTGATTGACCTTTATGGGAATATAGGTAGTGGTTCCACCATATTGGCGTCTTCCCACCTGCTTCTTGGCATATTGAACTGGGATACGTCTCTGGGATTGCTCCACAAATACCACCGCAGCCACAATCAAGATTCCAACGACCATAATAAATAGGAATGTGGCCCAACCGCGTGAGAGCTTGATTGACCAGAGCTGACCTGGGAAAGTGGCAGCAATTGAGGTGAAGATCAAGATGGACATTCCATTACCAACGCCGCGATCGGTAATTAGCTCGCCAAGCCACATGATCACTGAAGTCCCTGCGGTCATAACAAAGATCATGGTGACAATACGCTGCCAGGAGGTGTCAGGGATGATCGCTTCGGTACAGCCACTAATTAGACGACCTGGAGTTCTAGCAACTGCGATCAAACCTGTGGTCTGCAGAAGTGCAAGGCCAATCGTTAGATAACGAGTGTATTGCGTTAGCTTGGCCGTTCCTGACTGGCCCTCCTTCTTCAAAGTCTCAAATCGGGGAATTACCACCGTTAATAGCTGCACGATAATCGAAGCAGTGATGTAAGGCATGATGCCGAGGGCAAATACTGAGAGCTGCAATAACGCTCCACCGCTAAATAGGTTAATTAGCCCAAATAGCCCGCCAGTATCAACATTTGCTAGGCAGCGCTGAACTGCTCCATAGGAGACACCTGGTGTTGGAATAACAGAGCCAAAGCGAAAGAGGGCCATTATAGAAAGGGTGAAGAAGATTTTGCGACGCAGATCAGGGGTTCTAAAAGCCTTAGCAAATACTGATAGCAACATTATCTTCTCCTCTTATTCTGCCTAGATATTATCTAGAGGCTCTTGATACTTCCGCCGGCGGCTAAGATCTTCTCTGATGCCGATGATGAGAAGCTATGGACCGTGACATTTACCTTAACGGAGATGTCGCCATTTCCCAGGACCTTAACTGGGCGACCCTTGCGAGCAGCACCGACTTTATAGAGATCATCGATGGAGACCTCTCCGCCTTTTGGAAATAGGGCATTGATGGTTGAGACATTGACTGGTTGATAAGTAATGGACTCCGGGTTCCTAAATCCACGAAGCTTTGGCAAGCGCTGCACAAGCGGCATCGCTCCGCCTTCAAAACCTTGGCGAACTACGTTGCGAGCCCTGGTTCCCTTGCCACCACGGCCGGCAGTCTTTCCTTTTGAGCCTCCGCCTCGACCTTTACGGGTCTTTTCTCTCTTAGCTCCTGGTGCGGGACGGAGATGATGAACTTTCAGCACCATACTTATTCGACCTCCTCAACCTTAATTAGATGACGGACGTTATAAACCATTCCGCGGATCTCTGGGCAATCTTCCTTAACTACTACATCGCCAATTCGCTTAAGTCCAAGTGAGCGAAGGGAGTGGCGTTGCTTGGGAGGATTACCAACTTTTGAACGGAGCTGAGTGACCTTTAGACGTGGCATCTTAAGCACCTGCCGTTGTGCTCATAGCGCGGATGATTGCAGCCGGAGCAACGCGCTCAAGTGGCAGACCACGGCGAGCAGCGATTGCTGCGGGATCTTCCAACAACTTTAGCGCTTTTGCGGTGGCATGAACCATGTTAATTGGATTATTAGATCCAAGTGACTTAGTTAGAACGTCGCTAATTCCTGCACACTCAAGAACTGCGCGCACAGGGCCTCCAGCAATAACTCCAGTACCAGGAGCTGCGGGACGAAGTAGTACTACCCCTGCTGCATCTTCACCTTGAACTGGGTGCGGGATGGTTCCTTGAATCCTTGGAACTTTGAAGAATGCTTTCTTAGCCCCTTCAACAGCTTTGGCAATTGCTTGTGGGACCTCTTTTGCCTTTCCATAACCAATGCCAACCATTCCATTGCCATCACCTAGAACAACTAGCGCGGTGAATGAGAAACGACGTCCCCCAGAGACGACTTTGGCTACGCGGTTGATATAGACCACTCGCTCGATATAGGCAGACTTCTCAGATTGGCGATCATCGCGACGCTCGCGCTTTTCGCGTCCGCGCTTTGGCTTGGCTGCCTCAGTACTTAATACTTCTTCATCGGCCATTAGAAGTCCAACCCATTCTCTCTAGCACCTTCGGCAAGCGCTGCTACTCGCCCGGTGTAACGATTTCCGCCACGGTCAAAGACCACTCTGGTAACTCCAGCTGCTCTTGCTCTATCTGCCACTAACTGGCCCACGTTTCTAGCCTTCTTAGTCTTATCTGCAGATGTTGCTCTTAGTTCTTTCTCCATAGTTGAGGCAGAGGCCAGAGTATGGCCACGTGAATCATCAACGATCTGTGCCACTAGGTGGCGAGCAGAGCGAGTGACTACCAAACGTGGACGCTCAGTAGTTCCGGTAACTCTCTTGCGCACTCTGAAGTGACGACGGGCCCGGGCCACTTGAGTAGAGCCCTTCACGATTCTCTTAGCGATACTCATACCTTCTTACCTGCCTTTCCAGCCTTGCGGCGAATGCGCGCACCCTCCAGATGTAAGCCCTTGCCTTTATAGGGATCGGCTTTGCGAAGTTTTTGAATCTTGGCAACAACCTCTCCCACTAACTGCTTATCAACGCCTGAAACGATTAGATCGGTAGGGGATTCAACCATGAAGCTAATTCCTGCAGGAGCTGGGAAAACAATCGGGTGTGAGTAGCCCAGTGCAAACTCTAGATCTTTGCCCTTAGCCGCTACTTTAAACCCGACGCCAACGATTGCCAGCTTCTTGGAGTAACCAACGGTTACCCCAGTAACCATGTTTGAAATCAGAGTACGAGAGAGCCCATGAAGGCTCTTGGCTGCTCGCTCATCATTAGCGCGGGTCAATACCACCGAGCTCTCCTCTCTCGAAGGAGTGATCAGCTCGGGTAATACATGACTCAGCGTCCCCTTAGGACCTTTGATTGAAACTGATTGACCAGAGATATTGACCTCAACTCCTGATGGGATCGCAACTGGCATATTGCCGATACGTGACATGGCAATCACCAGACGTAAGCGAGAACTTCTCCGCCTACGCCATTCTTGTTAGCTTGTCGATCAGTTAGTAGCCCTTGTGAAGTTGAAATAATTGCCACACCTAAACCGCCCAATACCTTAGGAAGTCCAGTTGATTTGGCATAGACGCGAAGGCCGGGCTTTGAAACACGGCGAAGACCAGCAATTGATCTCTCGCGGTTTGCACCATATTTAAGGTCGAGAGTCAGGGTCTTGCCAAAACCTTCAGGGTTATCGCTGACTTTATAGCCTGCAATATACCCCTCTTTCTGCAAGATCTCGGCAATGCGAGCTTTTACCGATGAAGATGGCATGGATACCACTTCGTGGTAGGCGGTATTGGCGTTGCGCAAACGAGAAAGCATGTCTGCGATCGGGTCGGTCATTGTCATAGTTGGCTCATCGCCTTTCTTTGGCTGGTTTCACTTCTCTTAGAAGAGACCTATCCAATAGTTCTTACCAGGAAGCTTTCGTAATACCAGGAAGTTCTCCGCGGTGTGCCATCTCGCGGAAGCAGACTCGGCAGACGCCGAATTTCTGATAGACCGAATGTGATCGGCCACAACGTTGGCAACGTGTATAACCACGGACCTTGAACTTGGGTTTGCGGCTTGCCTTAACCTTCAGTGATGTCTTTGCCATTGCCTATTCCCCTTAATCCTTAAACGGAAAACCGAGCGCCTTAAGTAGCGCACGACCTTCGTTATCGTTCTTGGCTGAAGTTACGATGGTGATATCCATTCCGCGGACTCGGTCTAGCTTGTCTTGCTCAATTTCAAGAAAGACCACTTGCTCGGTTAGACCAAAGGTGTAATTTCCCTTGCCATCGAATTGCTTGGCCGAAAAACCGCGAAAGTCGCGGATTCTAGGCAGAGCAACAGTTAGCAGCCGGTCCATAAACTCCCACATCCGATCGCCGCGAAGGGTGACATGGGCGCCAATGGGCTGGCCTTCACGTAGCTTGAAGTTGGCAATTGATTTCCTAGCCTTGGTCACGATAGGACGCTGTCCAGTAATTGCTGCCAAATCGCGAATAGCTCCTTCAATTAACTTGGAATCCTTAGCCGCTTCGCCAACTCCCATATTGACCACGATCTTGGTCAACGTTGGAATCTGCATCCGATTTGAGAAGCTAAATTCACTCTTTAGGGCAGGTGCAACCTGGCTCTTATAGATCTCCTTTAGACGAGGAGCGATAGCAGTGCTCATCTATAGATCTCCCCCGCTTCTTCTTGAGATGCGAACATTCTTGCCCTTTTCGTTCTTGCGAACGGCAATACGGGTTGCCTTGTTGTCATCATCTAGCAACATCACATTGGAGTATGCAATGGGGGCCTCAATTGTGAGAATCCCGCCGACTTTGGCTCCGCGCTGCGAAGTCTCTTGCTTCGTATGCTTCTTCACGCGGTTAACACCTTCAACGGTTACGCGGGCGGTAACGGTATTGACGGCTAATACTTTGCCAGCTACGCCCTTATCTTTTCCGGCGATTACTAGAACTGTGTCACCTTTCCTTATTCTCATTACAGCACCTCCGGGGCAAGTGAGATTATCTTCATAAAGCGCTTATCACGAAGTTCTCTAGCCACGGGTCCGAAAATACGGGTTCCTCTTGGCTCGTTATCTTCCTTGATTATCACCGCTGCATTTTCATCAAATTTGATATAGGAACCATCAGCTCTCCGGTTCTCTTTGACAGTTCGCACGATGACCGCCCTGACGACTTCGCCTTTCTTAACCTGCCCGCCAGGAATAGCATCCTTGACGGAGCAGACAATGACATCACCAATTGAGGCATAGCGACGTTGGGTTCCACCTAGCACGCGAATACAGAGAAGCTCTCTAGCTCCGGTGTTATCGGCGACGCTCAGTCGTGACTCTGCTTGGATCATTTTTACTTAGCCTTCTCGATAATCTCCACTACACGCCAACGCTTGGTTGCCGAGAGTGGGCGGGTCTCCATTATGCGCACGCGATCTCCAACACCGGCGGTGTTATCCTCATCGTGAGCCTTGAACTTCTTTTTCTTGGTAATAACTTTGGAGTAAAGACCATGGGCAGCGCGGTCTTCGACTGTGACTACCACTGTCTTATCCATCTTGTCACTAACAACTACGCCTTCGCGAGTCTTGCGAAATTTCCTACCCTCGCTCATGCCGCTCCTCCAATTCCTAGTTCACGTTCACGAATAACGGTATAGATTCGGGCAATCTCTTTACGGACGGCTGTAAGGCGCCCATGGCTCTCAAGTTGACCGGTAGCCGCTTGGAAACGAAGGTTAAATAACTCTTCCTTTGCATCCCTTAACTTTGCTGCCAGATCCTCAGTGCTTAGCGCTCTAAGTTCTTCGGTAGTGATCATCTTGGCCATGGTTATACCTCCTCGCGAATTACAACGCGAGACTTGACTGGGAGTTTATGTGCTGCGCGAGAGAGCGCCTGGTTTGCAACATCTAGCGTCACGCCAGATATTTCAAATAGAACCCTTCCTGGTTTCACATTTGCGATCCAGAATTCTGGAGATCCCTTACCAGAACCCATGCGGGTTTCAGCAGGCTTCTTGGTTAGCGGACGATCCGGATAGATGTTGATCCAGACTTTTCCACCACGCTTGATATAACGAGTCATTGCGATACGGGCCGCTTCAATCTGACGGTTAGTCAGATAACCACCCTCAGTTGCTTGCAGACCAAAATCGCCGAATGCCACAGCCGTTCCGCCCTTGGCATTTCCGGAGCGCTTGGGACGATGTTGCTTACGATGCTTAACGCGACGTGGAATCAACATTAGCCTTCACTCCCTTGACTCTTAGCTTCAGGACTTACTTCGCTTTCAACGGCTGCTTGGCTAGCGCGCTCTTGAACTGAGGTAGTTGTTACCTCGCCCTTTGGCGCACGAGGGGCGCGCTTGAAAGCGCGTTCAGCCTTTGCAGCTTTTGCCTGAGCAAGGGCAGCCGCTTCGCGCTCAGCTCTAGAGGCGATAACTTCGCCCTTATAAATCCAAACCTTTACCCCCAAGCGGCCGAAGGTGGTGTGTGCTTCATGGAAGCCATAATCAATATCAGCCCTTAGCGTATGTAGCGGAACTCGTCCTTCGCGATAGAACTCTGAGCGAGACATTTCTGCCCCTCCTAGGCGGCCGCCGCATTGAATACGAACACCCTTTGCTCCTGCTTTGAAAGCAGTCTGCATGGCTTTGCGCATGGCTCTACGGAAAGAGACGCGAGCTGCCAATTGCTCAGCGACTCCTTGGGCAACAAGTTGAGCATCGATTTCTGGATTCTTGACTTCCAAAATATTCAACTGAACTTGCTTGCCAGTTAGCTTCTCAAGATCTAGACGGAGGCGATCTGCCTCAGTTCCTCTACGTCCAATGACAATTCCAGGACGAGCGGTATGAAGATCGATACGGACGCGCTCACGAGTGCGCTCGATCTCAATACGAGAAACTCCGGCTCTCTCCATGTTCTTCTCCATCATGCGACGGATCATCACATCTTCTCTTACATAATCCTTATAGAGCTTCTCGGCATACCAGCGAGATTTGTACTCGGTGGTGATTCCGAGGCGGAAGCCATGAGGGTTAATTTTCTGACCCATCTACTTCGCCTCCCCATCTTTGCTTGCCTTCTTTGCAGCAGCCTTCTTGGCGCTGGCCTTCTTTGCCGCAGCCTTCTTGGCGCTGGCCTTCTTTGCCGGAGCCTTCTTGGCTACTGCTGGTTTTTCCTCAGCAACAACTTCGCTAACTGCAGCAAGGGCTGCTGCTGCCAACTTTCTGGCCTGCCCTTTTGTCGGCTTTCGATAATTCTTATCATCCGATAGAACTACTGAAATCTGTGAAGAGCGCTTCAAGATCTGATATCCGCGGCCCTGAGCGCGTGGGCGATAGCGCTTCATTGTGATGCCCTCATCAACTAGAGCTTCAGTTACCCAGAGCTCAGAGGCATCTCTGATTGCAGGATTCTTCTGCTTCGCATTTGCCACAGCGGAGTTAAGAAGTGAGTAGAGGTCTTCGCTTACTGAAATCTGTGGTGAGAACTTGGCAATTCTTAAGGCCTCATCAGCTCTCTGGCCGCGGATCATATTGACTACGCGACGAGCTTTCTGGGGAGTTACGCGAATTGAGCTAAGGGATGCTCTAGCTACCAAAGGAGTACTACTCGACACGGGTCACCGTCCGATCTTCTTGTCTGACGTGGCCTCTAAAAGTTCTTGTTGGCGCGAACTCACCGAGCTTATGACCAATCATCGCCTCTGTGATGTAGACCGGAACGTGCTTTCGTCCATCATGGACTGCAATGGTGTGACCAATCATCGATGGAGTGATCATCGAGCGACGTGACCAGGTCTTTATCACCGTCTTGGTGTTATTGGCGTTGAGTTCATCCACCTTCTTTTCCAGGTGGAGATCCACAAAAGGACCCTTCTTCAAGCTACGTGGCATTTGGTTTCAGGGCTCCTTATCGGCTCTTATTAGCTGGACGGCGGCGGATGATCAATTGATCACTAGATTTCTTCTTACGAGTACGGACTTCGGGCTTGCCCCAAGGTGAAACGGGATGGCGACCTCCCGAGGTCTTTCCTTCTCCACCACCATGAGGGTGATCCACCGGGTTCATAACAACACCACGGACAGTTGGACGACGGCCTTTCCAGCGCATACGTCCAGCTTTTCCATGGTTAATATTTGATTGCTCAGCATTACCAACAACTCCAATTGTTGCGCGGCATCTGACATCAACATTTCTAATCTCGCCAGATGGCATACGAAGCTGGGCATATGGACCATCCTTAGCAACTAACTGCACAGATGCCCCAGCAGATCTTGCAATTCTTGCTCCCCCACCTGGGCGAGTTTCAATTGCATGAATCATCGTTCCGACTGGAATGTTTCTAAGCGGCAAGTTATTACCGGGCTTGATATCTGCAGTTGGACCGTTCTCAATCTTGGTTCCCTGCTCAACTCCAAGTGGGGCGATGATGTAGCGCTTCTCGCCATCGGCATAGTGCACTAGTGCAATACGTGCAGAGCGATTTGGATCGTATTCAATCTGGGCAATTACTGCAGGAACCCCATCTTTATCATTGCGAAGAAAATCGATTACGCGATATGCCCGCTTATGCCCCCCGCCTTGATGACGCGCTGTGATCTTGCCTGAGGCGTTACGACCACCACTAGAGTTAATCGGGCGAATCAGTGATTTCTCTGGAGTAGATCGGGTGATCTCAGCAAAGTCGGCAACGCTCTGGCCACGAGAGCTCGGGGTTACCGGTCTTAACTTACGAAGTGCCATCTCATATCCCTCTTCTCAAATTAGTCCCATCACCTATTGCTAGGAGACAGGGCCTCCAAAGATGTCAATGCGATCTCCTGCGGCAATCTGCACAATCGCGCGCTTGGTATCGCTTCGCTTCCCAACTCCGTAACGAGTCAGCTTGCTCTTTCCCTCGCGGTTCATAGTGTTGACCTTAAGGACGCGAACTTTGAAAATCTTCTCAACGGCAATCTTGATCTCAGTCTTATTGGCATCAGGAGCTACAATGAATGTGTACTTGTTCTCATCGAGCATTCCATATGACTTTTCTGAAACCACAGGAGCGATTAGAACTTCGCGATGATCTCTCATGCTGACACCTCTGCTAACTCTGACTCAAAGGCTCTGGCGGTAACGCTCTTTCCTTTAGCAGGGCCGGCCACAAATTCAGTGATGGCCTTCTTTGAAAATACCAAGTCATCGGCAACTACCACGTCATAGGCATTTAGTTGATCCTGGCGAATTAGATGCAGATCTTCCTCATTGCGAAGTGAGCGCCATGAGGCCTCTTCTCCATGAGCCAGAATTACAAGTATTCGTCTGCGATCTGAGAATTGGCGAACCGCAGCGATCGCAGCCTTGCTATTAACGCCCTCGACAATGCTTGAGACGATGTGAATTCTCCTATTTCTTGCCCGATCTGAGAGGACTCCAGCAAGGGCTGCCTTGATCATTTTCTTAGGAGTGCGCTCATCGTAACTACGAGGAACTGGTCCTTGAGCAACACCACCATGGCGCTGATTTGGTGAACGAGTTGAACCCTGACGAGCTCTTCCAGTTCCCTTCTGTTTGAAAGGCTTCTTTCCACCACCGCTCACCTCACCGCGGTTCTTGGTCTTTGCAGTTCCAGCCCTTGCTGCATTTAGCTGAGCAGTAACTACTTGATGAATCAGCGGCACATTTACTTGAACATCAAAAATCTTAGATGGAAGTCTAAAACTTCCAGCACTTGCGCCCTTAGCGTCCTTTATTTCAATAGTTAGTGCCATTCTCTAAGCACCTGCCTTATTGATAACTTCGCCAAGAGCCTTCTTAGAGGCTGAGTGAATCAAAACTTGCGCGCCAGTTTTCCCAGGAATCGCACCTTTGATGAGAATCAGAGATTTCTCAACATCAACGGCCTGCACTGTGAGGTTCTGAACAGTTACCGTCTCAACTCCCATGCGACCACTCATCCGCTTACCCCTAAATACGCGCCCTGGGGTGGTGCGATTACCAATAGAACCTGTGGTGCGGTGCTTACGCTCCACACCATGGCCATCGCCAAAGCCTCTAAAGTTATGGCGTTTCATAACACCAGCAAATCCCTTCCCCAGAGATGTTCCTTGAGCATCAACGATCTCACCGGCGCTAAAAATATCTGCCTTGACTTCCTGTCCTACGTTGTAGGAAGAGGCGCTGGCTGTTCTTAACTCTGCGACATACTTTCTTGGAGTAACTCCCGCCTTGGCAAATTGACCAGCTTCTGGCTTTGAAACTTTCCTTGGATTAATTGCCCCAAATGCAAATTGCACAGCTTCATAACCATCCTTTTCCAGAGTGCGGACCTTAGTGACCACACACGGGCCTGCTTGAACCACAGTGACTGGAATAGCTTGGCTATTTTCATCAAAGACCTGAGTCATACCGAGCTTAACGCCAAGGATTCCCTTGATGGCGCTGCCCTTTGATTGAGTAGTTGTCATTGTCAGATCTCCTTAGAGCTTTATCTCGATATCGACGCCGGCAGGAAGATCAAGACGCATCAAGGAATCGACTGTCTTAGGAGTTGGATCGATGATGTCGATTAGACGCTTATGGGTGCGCATCTCAAAGTGTTCGCGACTATCTTTGTATTTATGCGGAGAGCGAATCACGCAATAGGTGTTCTTCTCAGTAGGCAGCGGAACGGGGCCTGCGACCGTTGCCCCTGTGCGCTCGACAGTTTCAACGATTTTCTTCGCTGAAGTATCGATCATCTCATGGTCATAAGCCTTGAGCCTGATACGGATTTTCTGTCCCGCCATTTTCATTCCCTCGCTTCTACTTAAGTGCTTCTTTTCTTAAGTGGGGCGCGAAGCGCCCCACTTAATTACTTCTTCTTACTTGACGATCTTGGTTACCCGACCTGCGCCAACTGTGCGTCCACCTTCGCGGATAGCAAAACGCAGACCCTCTTCCATCGCAATTGGCTGAATCAGAGTCACGCTCATTGCAGTGTTATCGCCAGGCATAACCATTTCGGTTCCTGATGGAAGGGCTACCACGCCAGTCACGTCCGTGGTGCGGAAGTAGAACTGAGGACGATAGTTGTTAAAGAACGGAGTGTGCCGTCCACCTTCATCCTTCGAAAGGATGTAGGAGGAAGCCTCGAAATCAGTATGTGGAGTAACGCTGCCAGGCTTGCAAACAACCTGTCCGCGCTCAACATCTTCACGCTTTAATCCACGAAGAAGTAGACCGACGTTCTCGCCAGCTCGTCCTTCATCAAGAAGTTTGCGGAACATTTCAACTCCGGTGATGGTGGTCTTCTGTGAATCTGGACGGATACCGACAATCTCAACTTCTTCGTTGACCTTGACGATACCGCGCTCGATACGACCAGTTACAACAGTTCCACGACCAGTGATGGTGAATACGTCTTCCACTGGCATCAAAAATGGCTTATCAACTTCGCGTACTGGCTGAGGAATGAAAGTATCAACAGCATCCATTAGCGCCTTGATCTTCTCGCCCCATGCGGCATCTCCTTCAAGAGCCTTAAGTGCTGAGACGCGAACGATCGGAGTGTCTTTTCCTGGGAATTCGTATTTAGTCAATAGATCGCGGACTTCTTCCTCAACTAGACTAAGGATTTCCTCATCATCGACCATGTCAGACTTATTTAGAGCTACAACGATTGAAGGAACGCCAACTTGGCGAGCAAGGAGAACGTGCTCCTTGGTCTGTGGCATTGGTCCATCGGTTGCCGCAACAACCAGAATTGCTCCATCCATCTGAGCTGCACCAGTGATCATATTCTTGATGTAGTCAGCATGGCCTGGGCAGTCAACGTGTGCGTAGTGACGCTTCTCTGTCTGATATTCGATATGTGCGATCGAAATGGTAATACCGCGAGCGCGCTCCTCTGGAGCCTTATCGATCTGATCGTATGCGCTTACCTCATTGAGGTTTGGGTATTTGTCGTGTAGCACCTTGGAAATCGCAGCAGTAAGAGTGGTCTTACCGTGGTCGATGTGACCAATGGTGCCAATGTTTGCGTGCGGCTTTGTCCGCTCGAACTTTGCCTTTGCCACTGTGGTTTCTCCTTCTTTATTTCGTTATTGGATTTGACTTACTCGCCGCGAATCTTCGCGATGATTTCTTTCGAAACCGCGGCCGGAACTTCGGCATAGGAATCGAATTGCATGCTGTAACTCGCCCGGCCCTGAGTTCTACTGCGCAGATCTCCGACATAGCCGAACATCTCCGAGAGTGGAACTAGCGCCCTTACGATGCGAGCACCGGCTCGCTCATCCATGGCCTGAATCTGGCCACGACGGCTGTTGAGATCGCCGATGACATCGCCCATAAAATCTTCAGGGGTGGTGACTTCAACGCTCATCATTGGTTCCAGCAGTACCGGACCGGCAAGCCTTGCCGCTTCCTTAAACGCTGCGATACCAGCAATCTTGAAGGCCAACTCCGATGAGTCAACATCGTGATAAGCGCCATCAAGAAGAGTTACTCGTACATCAGTTAGCGGATAGCCGGCAAGAGGGCCATTTTGGAGCGCCTCTTGGCAACCATCATCTACAGAAGGGATGTACTCCTTCGGGATTCGACCGCCGGTGACTTTATTTACGAATTCATATCCGCCTTCAACAGCTCCGACTGGAAGTGGTTCAAGTGCGATCTGAATCTTGGCAAACTGTCCAGAACCACCCGTCTGCTTCTTATGGGTGTAGTCATAGCGATCAACTGGCTTTCTTAGGGTTTCGCGATAGGCAACCTGAGGCTTTCCAACATTTGCCTCTACTTTGAATTCACGTTTCATACGATCGACCAAGATCTCCAGGTGAAGCTCGCCCATCCCACCGATAATGGTCTGCGCAGTCTCTTCATCAGTCCTAACATGAAATGTGGGATCTTCTTCAGCAAGTCTTTGGATCGCAATTCCCAGTTTTTCTTGATCGCCCTTGGTCTTTGGCTCAATAGCCACATGCATGACTGGGGCTGGGAAATCCATTGATTCAAGAATCACTGGCTTATCAATATCGCAGAGAGTATCTCCGGTGGTCGTGTCTTTAAGACCCATCACAGCGATGATATCTCCAGCAGATGCTTGAGGAATTTCCTCTCTCTTGTTGGCATGCATGCGATAGATCTTGCCGATGCGTTCTTTACGATCTCTTGTGGAGTTCAGGACGCCAGTTCCAGCCTCTAATACCCCTGAATAGATTCTCACGAAAGTTAACTTTCCAAGGTGTGGATCGCTCATGATCTTAAAAGCAAGTGAGGAGTAAGGCTCAGAGGCATCGGGCTTCCTATCAATTTCAACGCTCTTATCGCCCATCTTGGTTCCCTTGATCGCATCGATATCAAGAGGTGATGGCAGATAGCGAGTAACGGCATCAAGCATTGGTTGAACGCCCTTATTCTTAAAGGCAGCACCGGTTAGAACTGGAGTTATTTTGTAAGCAAGTGTTGCTCGTCTTATTCCAGCGATGATCTCCTCTTCGCTTAAGGTTGCGCCCTCCAGATACTTTTCCATGATGGCATCATCGGCATCAGAGAGAGTTTCGATGAGAGCAAAACGGGCTGCATCACACTTCTCTTTTAGAGCTGCAGGAATCTCCTCAACTTTATAATCTTCACCCTTTTGGGTCTCACCTCTCCAGGTAAGCGCCTTCATGGCGATTAGATCTACAACTCCGATAAAGTCAGCCTCGACTCCAATTGGAACTTGAAGCACCAGAGCAGTTGCGCCAAGACGTGAACCGATCATCTCCACGCAACGATCAAAGTTGGCGCCAGTGCGATCTAGCTTGTTAACAAAACAGATGCGAGGAACGCTGTACTTATCAGCTTGGCGCCAGACAGTCTCGGATTGTGGTTCAACGCCAGCTACTCCATCAAAAACCGTTACCGCGCCATCTAGAACGCGAAGGGATCGCTCAACTTCAACTGTGAAGTCAACGTGGCCGGGGGTATCAATGATGTTGATGGTGTGGCCCTTCCACTCACAGGTGGTCGCCGCTGAGGTAATAGTGATGCCTCGCTCTTGCTCCTGCTCCATCCAGTCCATCGTGGCTGCACCCTCATGAACCTCACCGATTTTGTAGTTAATACCAGTATAAAAAAGGATGCGCTCTGTGGTGGTGGTCTTACCTGCATCAATGTGAGCCATGATGCCGATGTTGCGCACCTTAGTTAGATCAATAGCCGTAGCTGTAGACATAGTAGTTACCACCTATAGTGCGCAAAAGCCTTATTAGCTTCTGCCATCTTGTGGGTGTCTTCACGCTTTTTTACTGCAGCGCCGAGGCCATTGGAGGCATCGATCATTTCATTTGCCAAACGCTCAGACATAGATTTTTCACGACGTAGGCGCGCATTATCAACTAACCAACGAAGACCAAGGGTCATAGAGCGAGCAGCTTTGACCTCGACTGGAACTTGATAGGTAGCGCCACCGACGCGGCGCGATCTGACCTCAACTGCTGGCTTAACATTATCTAGCGCGCGCTTTAAAGTAATTACTGGATCCACTTCAGTCTTTGCCCGGCAATTCTCTAGAGCTCCATAAACAATAGCTTCAGACGTCGAGCGCTTTCCGTGAACTAAACACTTATTAATAAGAGCTGTAACAACTGGTGAGTTATATACCGGATCGGCGATAACTGGAGATTTAGCAGCAGGGCCTTTACGTGGCATTACTTCTTCTCCTTCTTTGCACCATAACGGGAACGCGCTTGTTTGCGATCCTTAACACCTTGAGTATCGAGGGAACCGCGAACTACTTTGTAGCGAACGCCAGGAAGGTCTTTAACGCGACCACCACGAACTAAAACAATTGAGTGCTCTTGCAAGTTATGTCCTTCACCAGGGATGTATGCCGTTACCTCCATACCGCTGGTTAGTCGAACACGTGCAACTTTTCTTAGCGCTGAGTTCGGCTTCTTTGGCGTTGTGGTGTAAACGCGTGTGCAGACGCCACGACGTTGCGGACTTCCCTTAAGGCCCGGAGTTGTTGTCTTATCTGACTTATCAACTCGACCCTTGCGGACCAACTGCTGAATTGTTGGCACTACTTCATCTCCATCTCGTCCGTCCGACCCACGCGGTCGGGTGTGTCGCTCCTTTGAGCGCAAGGGCGCGAGGCTATAGGAAAGATCTAATACAGGTCAAAATGGGAAGATGAGCCAAACACGCCGCTTGTTGACCCTCAACACGCCGAGGGAAACGCCATTAGCCTTTACCTATGGCAGGCAAAGTAAAGGCTAAGAAGGCGCTTAAGAAATCCACAGCCACCCGCTCTCGTCGCGGGCGGGCTACTACTTCTCGGATAAGTTCGAAGAATCAAATAACTATTCCTGTGGAGGTGTTGCGCGAAATGTCTCTAACTCCCGGCGATCAAGTTGAGTTTCATATTAGTAAAGAAAATCGCCTAGTAATCACTCCGGTTGATTCTGAGTGGTTGAAAACTCTCGATGAAATCTTAGGAAGTATGAGCGAGATCTATGAAGGCTTTGATTTGGAGAAAGAAAGGCGCGAGTGGGACAGCAAATACTTCTAGATACCACGGTGTTAATCGCTGCTCTACGCGAGGGTGATGCTAACTATGAACAGGCCCGCGAGATTTTTATGGCCAGCAGTAAGTCAACTCTGGCAATTAGCGCCATCACTTTAACTGAAGCATTGATCAGACCCCACTCGCTGGGGGCAATACATGCCACAAGGGCGGAGTCAAAGATTAGAGAGTTGGTCGGAAATATCTGTTCCTTCGACTCTCAGGCTGCCAATCTTTCAGCAAAGATAAGATCAAATCAGAAGACTAGAATCTCGGATGCAATCATCATCGCCACTGCGATCGTGAACGAATTAACCTTAGTTTCCTTTGATCGCAAGATGATGGGCGTCTATGAACGTGTTAAGTAGACCAAAGCTTCGCGGCATTATTCATCTAGTTATGTCACCGCTTGTCCTGGTTGCAGGTCTAGTTCTAATCACCATAACCACAGAACTTCGTGGAAGAGTGACCTTAACGATCTTTATTCTTACTGCAGTCTCGCTCTTTACTTGCAGCGCCATCTATCACCGCGTTCCTTGGGGACCTTCTGCCAAGGCAATCTGGCGCAGAATCGATCATGCCAATATTCCTTTTCTAATAGCTGGGACCTATACCCCCTTTGCTATCTACCTATTGGATAAGAGCCAAGCAGAAATACTGCTGGCTCTCGTCTGGGGCGGGGCTCTCTTTTCCGGAGTCTTTAGAGTCTTCTGGCTTAGTGCCCCACGCTGGCTCTATGTGCCGATCTATCTAGCACTGGGATGGGCTGCTCTTGTCTATCTGCCTGACTTCTACACAAATGGAGGAGTAATTGTCTTTTTCCTAGTTGCCTTTGGTGGGCTTCTCTATTCATTGGGGGCGATTATCTATGCTGTTAAATGGCCAAATTTTTCTATCGACTGGTTTGGTTTCCATGAGTTATTTCACGCCATGACCGCTGCGGCATTTATCTCACACTTTAGCGCTGCAATTCTGGTTATAGTTGCCTAACTATGAGCGTACATATCGGAGCAGAAAAGGGCGAGGTCGCCGAGCGAATCCTGCTTCCTGGAGATCCATTAAGAGCCAAATGGGTTGCAGAGAATTACCTAGAAAATGTTAAACAATATAACTCGGTTAGAAACATGTTTGGCTTTACCGGAACTTATAAAGGCGAGCGGATCTCAGTTCAAGGAACTGGAATGGGACTTCCCTCAGCCTCTATCTATGTCACTGAGCTCTTTAATGAATACGATGTTCAAGTCGCTATCCGCATCGGAACTGCTGGTGGAATTCAAGATAAGACAAAGGTTGGCGACTTAATTCTTGCCATGAGCGCCTCAACTGATTCCAATATCAATAGGCGTATGACCAATGGACTTGATTTTGCACCACACTGCGATTTCAAATTACTTATGGCTGCCTATGAGGCCTCTAAGAAGTTTGAGCGAGTCCATGTTGGTGGAGTCTCATCGATGGACTTCTTCTACGACGAGACCGACTCTGCGAAGAAACTTGCCGCCCACGGCGTTCTAGCTCTTGAAATGGAGGCTAGCCAGCTCTATTCAATTGCAGCTAGAAAAGGGCGAAGAGCCCTGGCAATCATGACTATCTCAGATCATGTATTTACTCATGAGGCTATGGATTCAAAGGCTCGCGAGCGCACCCTTAGCGATATGGTTGAGGTGGCGCTAGAGGCAGCCCTCAAGGGCTAATCCCTTACGGCATGACTAAGCCGCCATCAACTGGAACTGTAATTCCAGTGACGTAGCTTGAGGCATCGCTTACTAACCAAACTAAGGTTGCTGCTAATTCCTCTGGCTGCCCAAGGCGGCCAGCTGGAGTAAACATCTTGAGCATCTCCACCATATCTCTTGGTAGTTCATCACTCATCTCTGATGGGAAAAACCCAGGCGCAAGTGCATTTACTCGAATCTTCTTTCGCCCTGTCCATTGCGCTGCTAGATCACGGGTTAATCCAATGAGGCCTGCCTTACTTGAAGCATAAGCAGCTTGAGGAAGTCCCTGGGGTTTAATTCCAAGAATGCTGGAGATATTAACTATTACTCCACCATCTTTATTGGCTCTAGCAAAAGCCTGAGCCATCCAATATGCGCCCATGAGATTGACATCAATAACACTTCTAAATGCATCCGGAGTTTCTCGAGTTGCCGGCACCGCTGTTCCAACGCCAGCGTTATTGACCAAAATATCTGCTTTGCCAAGTTTCTCAATTGCAAATGCAATCAACGCATCGCACTCTTCGGGCTTTGTGACATCAGTTTTCTTCGCCACATACTTTCTTCCCGCAGCTTCAACCAATTTTCCGGTCTCGGCTAATCTCTCTTCGCGCCTAGCACCTAAGACCACGTCAGCGCCTGCTTCGGCAAGGGCCTTAGCAAAAGCAACTCCAAGACCTGATGAGGCTCCAGTAACAACAGCAACCTTGCCATCTAAACGAAAGCGGTCAAGAACACCCATTTTCCCTCTCCTAATTTCGAGCAAGTATGCGTACGGTATAGGCATGAACTTTAGCCTCACAGAGAAGGCAAGCGAGTATGCCAAGAGGCTCCAACTTTTCATGGATCAGGAGGTCTTTCCAGCCGAATCCATCTATCACAGCCAGCGCGAAGCGTTCATTGCAGCTGGAACGCCTCATAAGCTGCCGCCAATTATTGAAGAGTTAAAGCAGAAAGCCCGAGCTCAAGGATTATGGAATCTCTTCTTGCCTCATCTTGATCATGGATTGACTGTTACAGATTATGCAACGCTTGCTGAAATTACTGGCTGGTCACCTGATATCGCTCCTGAAGCGATTAATTGCGCAGCACCAGACACCGGAAACATGGAATTGCTAGATATGTTTGCAAGCGCTGAGCAGAAGAAGCAATGGCTTGAGCCGCTACTGGCAGGTGAAATTCGTTCCGGCTTCGCTATGACCGAGCCTGACGTTGCCTCAAGTGATGCTCGAAATATTAGAACTAGCATCAAGAAGGATGGGGATGGCTACATCATCAATGGCACTAAGTGGTGGACCACGGGTGCCATGGATGAGCGTTGCAAGATTCTAATTGTGATGGGAAGGACCAATCCTGAGGCAGATGATCATCATCAACAATCGATGATTCTAGTTCCTATTGATACTGCTGGAGTGAAAGTAGTTCGAAACCTAGGTGTATTTGGATATGTTGATCAACATGGCCATGCTGAAGTTTCATTTACCAATGTGAGAGTGCCTTCAAGTAATCTTCTTGGCGAAGAAGGTGAGGGTTTTGCTCTTGCTCAAGCTCGCCTTGGTCCTGGTCGAGTCCATCACTGTATGCGAGCTATTGGTATGGCAGAACGTGCACTGCAATTAATGATTAAGCGTAGCCTTACTAGAACTCCCTTTGGGAAAGAATTAGCTCGCCAAGGAGTCATCCAAGAGTGGATCGCCCAAGCGCGCATCGATATCGAGCAATCTCGCTTGTTGGTCCTAAAAACAGCCTGGATCATTGATAATCATGGGGCAAAAGCTGCTCGTAAAGAGATTGCCGCAATAAAAGTAGCGGTGCCTCGGATGGTAGAGGAGATAATCAATAAAGCAATCCAAGTTCATGGAGGAGCAGGTGTTAGCCAAGATACGCCGCTTGCAGCTATGTATGCTGGAATTCGAACTTTGAGAATTGTTGATGGCCCAGATGAAGTTCATATGCGCGATATTGCTAGGTTAGAGCTCAAATCCTATCTGCCATGAGTGATCTCACTCCGGTTAGAGATGAAGATTCATTTGATATTGGCAAGGTTCACGCCTGGCTTGAACCATACATAAATCAAACTTTGCTTCCAGAAGTTTTTCAATTTCGATCTGGAGCATCAAATCTCACCTACTTACTCAAATATCCCGATCGTGAGTTAGTACTTCGCCGTCCTCCAGTAGGAACGAAGGCAGTTTCAGCTCACGATATGAAACGAGAGTTTCTCATTCAATCCCGCCTAAAGGCTGTCTATGATTTAGTTCCAAATGCAATTGCGTTATGTGCAGATCATCTAATCCTCGGTTCTGACTTTTATGTAATGGAGAGAGTCAAAGGTGAAATATTTCGCCGCGATGTTCCAGAGTCTCTCACCAAAGAAGATATCTCCATCATGGCTAACTCTTTGGTCTCTGGACTTGCCAAACTTCACTTAGTTGATGCCTCGGTCTTGCAAGAACTTAATAAGGGAGCCGGCTATGTAACCCGCCAAGTAGGGGGCTGGTCTAAACGATATCGAAACGCCCTTACCGATGATGTCCCAGACGGTGAAGATGTGATGGCTTGGCTTGATGCCAATAAACCCGATGATGTGGGCTCCTGCATCATTCATGGTGATTGGCGCATCGACAATATGGTCTTTGATTTAGGGCAGAAAAAGCTAGTAGGCGTACTGGATTGGGAGCTAGCCACAGTCGGTGATCCACTTATGGATTTAGGTTCTGCTCTGGCTTATTGGATAGATAAAGATGACGAGCCAATGTTTGCCTCTCTTCGTCGTCAACCAAGCCATCTTGAAGGAATGCCTACTCGTAAGGAATTTATTGCAGAATATCTAGAACTAAGTGATAGAAGATGCGAGGACTTTACGTTCTATGAAGTATTTGGTCTGTTTAGATTAACAGTAATCATTCAACAAATCTGGGCGCGTTATAAGGCAGGGCAGACAACTAATCCTGCCTTTAGAGGATTCGGCATAGGAGTCAACATCTTGATTAATCGTGCTCAAGGATTGATCTCATGAAGGCCGGTCGCGTTACTATCTCCACTCGAAAGTTTGAAGTAAAGGAAATTCCAACCCCCACTCCTAAGCAAGGAGAAGTTCGTATCAAAGTTGGTGCTGCTGGAGTTTGCCTCTCAGATGTTCACTTGCTTGATGGAACGCTCTCCCCTGGTTATCTCAAAGGCGATGAAGTCACTCTTGGCCATGAAGTGGCAGGAACCATTGATCAACTAGGTGGCGGAGTAAAGGGTTACCAAGTTGGAGATCGAGTAATTGTTATCGCTGGTGAGCGAAATGAAAAGAATCAAATTACGACTCTTGGTTTTGATTACGATGGCGGTTATGCCGAATATGTCATAGCTAAAGCAGCACTACTGGTAGGAATTCCTGACTCACTTACCTTTGAAGAAGCTGCCATTATTCCTGATGCCGTTTCAACTCCTTGGGCTGCGATTTCATCGACTGCAAGAATGCAGAAAGGTGAAAGCGCTGCAGTATTTGGAATTGGTGGACTTGGAATTCATGCAATCCAACTTCTTAAGATCCTAGGGTGTAGCAAGATTATTGCAATTGATCCCCGCCCAGAAGCCCGCGGAAAGGCCCTAGAAATAGGGGCGAATTGCGCCTTTGACCCCAGCGATGAAGAGCTAAAGAAGCATCGTGGTCTAAACGCTGTCTTTGATTTTGCTGGAATTGCTTCGGTTCGAAAGCAAGGACTCTCACTCCTTGGCGAGCAGGGCAGATTAGTAATTGTTGGAATCGCCAATGAAGCGATAACTATTCCCAATGACATTGCCTTTACCTATATGCGAACTCAAGTGTTAGGGCACTATGGGTCTGAACGTCATCACACGGTAGAGCTTGTTGAGATGGTGAATGACGGAAGATTGAAGTTATCTGAATCAGTAACAGAGGTACTCTCGCTTGATCAAGCAGATCTTGCTCTAGAAAAGCTAAGTAAGAAAATAGGAAATCCCATAAGGATTGTTTTGAAGCCTTAAAATACTCCCCGACCATTATTGGCCGGGGATTATCTAGAATTCACCAACTAGCGATTCTCTCCAACTTGGTAATCATCAAGGCGGACTGCCTCCCCTGAGCCAGTTGTTTCAAATGGTGCGTAGTCATACTCTTCGTAAGCAGCATAGACCGCTGCCTTTGCCTCCTCAGTAGGTTCGACTCGAATGTTGCGATATCTAGCAAGTCCGGAGCCTGCTGGGATGAGTTTCCCAATGATGACGTTCTCTTTAAGACCAAGGAGTGGATCACTCTTTTCAGATAGCGCTGCATCTGTTAGAACGCGAGTGGTTTCCTGGAAGGAAGCTGCTGATAACCAAGATTCGGTTGCAAGTGAGGCCTTAGTAATACCCATAAGTTCTGGACGACCATTGGCAGCCTTGCCACCTTTCTGCACCGCTTCGCGGTTAGCAGATTGGAACCTTAGGTGATCAACTAACTCGCCTGGAAGTAGATCGGTATCACCTGGTTCAAGAACGGTGATGCGACGAAGCATCTGCTTGACCACAATTTCAATATGTTTGTCGTGAATACCCACGCCTTGTGAGCGATAAACCTCTTGAATCTCATGGACTAGATGGGTTTGTGTGGCTCTTGCTCCTAGGATCTTTAATACTTGCTTAGGATCAATAGCTCCAACAACCATCTGCTGTCCAACGCTTACTTTCTGACCATCTTCAACTAGAAGTTTCTGACGGCGAGTAATCGGATAAGCCACAGCTTCTGAGCCATCTTCTGGGGTAACGATGATCTTCCTGCCCTTGGAATCTTCACGGAAGCTAACAACGCCTGCGGTCTCTGCAATCGGAGCAACGCCCTTTGGAGTGCGCGCTTCAAAGAGCTCGACTACACGAGGCAGACCATGGGTGATATCACCTGAGGCGGTTGCAGCACCACCGGTATGGAAGGTACGCATGGTTAGCTGAGTTCCAGGTTCACCAATTGATTGCGCTGCAATGATTCCCACTGCTTCGCCCACATCAACTAACTTGCCTGAGGCCATCGAGCGGCCATAACACTTAGCGCACTGCCCTACCTTGCTATCGCAGGTAAGAATTGAGCGGACTTTAATCTCATCAACTCCAGAACCGACTAGCTCATTGATTAGGCGATCGCCAAGATCAGCACCTGCTGCAACGATGGTCTTGCCATCTGCTACAACATCTTCTGCCAGCGTGCGGCCATAGATTGAAGTCTCAACGTGATCATCGCGGGTTAGTTTTCCAGCAACGACATTCCCAATCTTTAGAGTCAGACCGCGATCAGTTCCGCAATCCTCCTCCCTGATGATCACATCTTGCGCCACATCACAGAGGCGTCTGGTTAGATAACCAGCATCTGCAGTTCTAAGGGCGGTATCTGCAAGGCCTTTTCGAGCTCCATGGGTCGAGATGAAGTACTCAAGGACTGAGAGTCCTTCACGGAAGTTAGATTTAATCGGGCGAGGAATGATCTCGCCCTTGGGATTTGCTACAAGTCCGCGCATGCCGGCAATCTGGCGGATCTGCATCATATTTCCACGGGCACCAGAGAAGACCATCATCCAAACTGGATTGGTTCTTGGGAAATTATCTTCCATCTCTTTAGCGATTTCGTTGGTGGCCTGAGTCCAGATCTCAATTAACTCCTGACGACGCTCATCATCGGTAATTAGACCCCTCTCGTATTGAGATTGGACCTTATCGGCCTTGCTCTCATAGCCTTCAAGGATTTCAGTCTTTCGTCCCGGAGTCACTACATCAACGATTCCGATTGTTGCTCCAGCCCTGGTTGCCCAAGTGAAACCAAGCTCCTTCAAGCCATCTAGCACCCCAGCGACAACAACCTTTGGATAGCCTTCAGCTAGATTGTCAACGATCAAACCCAGTGCTTTCTTGGTCACATCGTAATCAACAAATGGGAAGGATTCAGGGAGCACTTCATTAAAGATCGCTCTTCCTAGAGTTGTTTCTTTTGTTACTAGCTCGCCATTGATATTGATGCGAACCCTTATCTTGGCTTGTAGTGAGAGGCTATTTTGCTCATAGGCCATCAGGCCCTCTGCTATCGAGGCGAAGCTTGATCCCTCACCTAATTGCTTCTGCCGAAGTGAGGTTAGGAAGTAAAGACCTAGGACCATATCTTGGGTTGGCGCAGTCAGCGGCCTTCCAGATGCTGGGGAGAGAATATTGTTTGAAGAGAGCATCAAGATACGAGCCTCTGCTTGAGCCTCTGCAGATAGTGGAACGTGAACCGCCATCTGATCACCATCAAAGTCTGCGTTGAAGGCAGTACAGACTAGAGGGTGGATCTGGATTGCTTTTCCTTCAATAAGTTGCGGTTCAAATGCTTGAATACCTAGACGGTGCAGGGTTGGTGCGCGGTTTAGTAGCACTGGATGTTCAGCAATTACCTCTTCCAACACATCCCAAACCACAGATCTGGAACGCTCAACCATACGCTTTGCGCTCTTGATGTTTTGAGCATGATTTAGATCCACCAAGCGCTTCATGACAAAGGGCTTAAAGAGCTCAAGTGCCATCTGCTTGGGCAGACCGCATTGATGAAGCTTTAGCTGGGGACCAGCGACGATTACCGAACGACCTGAGTAATCAACGCGTTTTCCAAGTAGGTTCTGGCGGAAGCGTCCCTGCTTTCCTTTTAACATATCTGAAAGTGATTTCAAGGGACGATTTCCAGGTCCTGTTACTGGGCGGCCACGACGACCATTATCAAATAGGGCATCGACCGCTTCTTGAAGCATGCGCTTTTCGTTATTGACAATGATTTCAGGTGCTCCAAGATCAACTAGCCTCTTTAGGCGGTTATTGCGGTTGATCACGCGGCGATAGAGATCATTTAGATCAGAGGTGGCAAAGCGACCACCATCTAATTGCACCATCGGACGAAGATCTGGTGGAATGACTGGAACGCAATCTAGGACCATTGAAGCTGGTTTATTAGAGGTAGTTAGAAATGAGTTGACCACCTTGAGGCGCTTAATGGCGCGAGTCTTCTTCTGTCCCTTGCCAGTCTCGGCTAAGACACTTAATTTATCGAACTCAACTTGAAGGTCAAAGGATTCAAGCCTGCGCTGAATCGCTGCGGCTCCCATAAAGCCTTTGAAGTAGATGCCGTAGCGATCACGCATTTCGCGATATAGGTTCTCATCGCCTTCAAGGTCTTGGACCTTTAGGTTCTTGAAACGGCTCCAGACTTCCTCGAGGCGATCTAGCTCTTTCTGTGAGCGCTCACGGATATTCTTTAGCTCACGCTCGCCAGCTTCTCGCACCTTACGACGTTGATCAGCCTTTGCTCCTTCATCCTCTAGATCTGCCAAATCGTTTTCCATCTTCTCTTGGCGAAGAGCTAGATCATTATCGCGCTTGGTTTCAATCTTCTTGCGATTGGAGTTGAATCTCTTTTCTAGTTTTGGCAGGTCCTCTTCCCTTGCCTCAACGTCAACTTCGGTGATCATGTAGGCGGCAAAGTAGATGACCTTCTCAAGATCCTTTGGAGCAAGATCTAGAAGGTAGCCCAGGCGTGATGGAACTCCCTTGAAATACCAGATATGGGTAACGGGAGCGGCAAGTTCAATATGGCCCATACGTTCACGGCGAACTTTGGCGCGAGTTACTTCGACTCCGCATCTTTCGCAGATAATTCCTTTGAAACGTACGCGCTTATATTTGCCGCAGTAGCACTCCCAGTCCCTGGTCGGTCCAAAGATCTTCTCATCAAAGAGGCCATCTTTTTCCGGCTTTAGGGTGCGGTAGTTGATGGTCTCTGGCTTCTTGACCTCACCGAATGACCATTCGCGGATATTGCCAGCCGAGGCAAGACCAATCCTTAGCTCATCGAAAAAGTTGACATCTAACATATCTTTTCCTCCCCCTGTCAAACTTCTTCTACAGAACTTGGTTCAACTCGTGACAAGTTGATACCTAGCTCTTCGGCTGTCTTGAAGACTTCTTCATCAGTATCGCGCATCTCAATTGCTACGCCTTCTGATGAAAGTACTTCAACATTGAGACAGAGCGATTGCATCTCTTTCACTAGAACCTTAAATGACTCAGGAATTCCTGGCTCTGGGATGTTTTCACCCTTAACGATCGCTTCATAGACCTTGACGCGACCTAGAACGTCATCAGACTTAATGGTTAGTAGCTCCTGCAAAGTGTAGGCCGCACCATATGCTTCAAGGGCCCAAACTTCCATCTCACCAAATCGCTGCCCACCGAACTGAGCCTTTCCACCAAGTGGTTGCTGAGTAATCATGGAGTAAGGACCAGTGGAGCGAGCATGGATCTTGTCATCGACTAAGTGATGTAGCTTCAAGATATACATGAAACCGACGGTGATTGGCTCGCGGTATGGCTGACCAGTTCTGCCATCAAAGAGCGTCGCTTTGCCTTGCTCTCCGACTAGACGATCACCATCGCCGTTTGGAAGAGTTGAACCCAATAGGCCTGTGATCTCCTGCTCTCTTGCGCCGTCAAAAACAGGTGTCGCCAGGCGAGTTGCAGGCTCTGCAGAGAGCGCGCCGATTGCACCTAGACGCTCCTGCCACTCTTGATTAGAACCAGATACTTGCCAGCCGCTCTTTGCCACCCAACCTAAGTGGGTCTCCAATACCTGACCGACATTCATACGTCCTGGAACACCTAGTGGATTTAGTACTACATCCACTGGAGTTCCATCGCCAAGAAATGGCATATCTTCAACTGGCAAGATCTTGGAGATGACGCCTTTGTTTCCATGGCGCCCTGCCAGCTTGTCACCATCTTGGATCTTTCGCTTCTGAGCGACATAGACGCGAACTACTTGATTGACTCCGGCTGGCAAGTCGTAGCCATCATCTAGATCGAGCACTTTTACGCCAATTACTTTTCCGCCTTCGCCATGGGGAACTTTCAATGAGGTATCTCGAACTTCCCTGGCCTTCTCACCGAAGATGGCGCGAAGTAAGCGCTCCTCAGGAGTTAGCTCTGTCTCTCCCTTTGGCGTTACTTTTCCAACCAAGATATCGCCAGGAACCACATCTGCACCGATGCGGATAATTCCGCGCTCATCAAGGTCTGCTAGAACTTCCTCAGAGACATTTGGAATATCACGAGTGATCTCCTCTGCCCCAAGTTTGGTATCACGAGCATCGACTTCATACTCTTCAATGTGAATTGAGGAGAGCACATCATCTTGAACTAGGCGCTGCGAGATGATGACGGCATCTTCATAGTTATGGCCTTCCCATGACATAAATGCCACAAGTAGGTTCTTGCCAAGTGCCATCTCGCCAAGATCAGTGCTTGGTCCATCAGCAATCGGCTGACCGGCAGCGACTTTCTGCCCCTGGCTGACAATTACTCTCATATTGCGAGAAGTTCCTTGGTTGGAGCGGATGAACTTATCTACGTTATAGGTCTCCTCCTCGCCATCATCGGTGGTAATCACGATCAAATCTGAGGCGACCTCACTTACTACCCCGCCTCTGAGGGCTAGAAGCACATCTCCGGCATCAACTGCTGCGCGATACTCCATGCCAGTTCCCACCAGTGGAGACTCGGCGCGAAGTAGTGGAACTGCTTGGCGCATCATGTTAGCGCCCATAAGTGCTCGGTTGGCATCATCGTGCTCGAGGAATGGGATCATCGCTGTGGCAACTGAAACCATCTGACGAGGTGAGACATCCATGTAATCAACTTCCTCAGCTGGGATGTATTCAACTTCTCCGCCGCGGCGACGAACTAGTACTCTAGCTTCGGCAAAGTGGTTATCATCGGTTAGAGGGGCGTTTGCCTGGGCAATAATGTGCTCGTCTTCTTCATCAGCAGTTAGGTAATCAACGGCATCTGTGACTTTGCCCTTGACTACTTTCCTATATGGAGTCTCGACAAAGCCAAATGGAGTGATGCGAGCATAAGTTGCAAGAGAACCAATAAGACCAATGTTTGGTCCCTCAGGCGTTTCAATCGGACACATACGACCGTAGTGAGATGGATGAACGTCTCTTACCTCAAAGCCGGCTCTATCGCGTGATAGTCCGCCAGGCCCAAGGGCTGAGAGGCGACGCTTATGGGTAAGACCTGAGATCGGATTGGTCTGATCCATAAACTGTGAGAGCTGGGATGTTCCAAAGAACTCTTTGATCGATGCGGTGATGGGGCGGATATTAATAAGGGTTTGTGGAGTAATCGCCTCAACATCTTGAGTAGTCATACGTTCACGAACCACGCGCTCCATACGAGAGAGGCCAACGCGAACCTGGTTTTGGATTAGTTCACCAACAGTTCGCAAGCGACGGTTTCCAAAGTGGTCGATATCATCGGTCTCAAGGCGAACCTGCTTACCTAAATCGATTAGCGCCTCGCCTTTATGCAGGGCTGCGATATAGCGAATCGCTCCGACGATATCGTCGATGGCCAGAAGTGATTTACCAAGGTCAAGATCTAGGCCTAGTTTCTTATTGACCTTAAAGCGCCCTACTTTCGCCAGGTCATAGCGCTTGGGGTTGAAATAGAGGTTTTCAATAAGGGTCTGTGCTGCTTCCTTAGTTGGTGGCTCACCTGGACGCATCTTGCGATAGATATCAAGGAGCGCTTCATCTTGAGTTGAGACGTTGTCTTTAGCCAGAGTCTCTCTTACAGATTCATACTGGCCAAACTCAGCCAAGATCTGATCATTGCTCCAGCCGAGTGCTTTGAGAAAGATTGTGACTGATTGCTTGCGCTTTCTGTCGATACGAACTGCCACGAAATCTTTCTTATCAATTTCAAACTCTAGCCATGCTCCACGACTAGGGATGACCTTGGCGGTGAAGATATCTTTATCAGATCCCTTCTCAACCGCTCTTTCAAAATAGACGCCAGGCGATCTGACAAGTTGTGAGACAACTACGCGCTCTGTTCCATTGATAACGAAGGTTCCGCGTGGAGTCATCAGTGGGAAATCACCCATGAAGACGGTCTGGGACTTAATCTCGCCAGTTACATTGTTAGTAAATTCAGCGGTGACGAATAATGGAGCAGCGTATGTAATATCGCGCTCTTTGCACTCTGCGATGGTGTATTTGGAAGGTTCAAAGCGATGATCGCGGAATGAGAGCGACATCGATCCTTGGAAATCTTCAATCGGTGAAATCTCTTCAAATATCTCTTCAAGTCCCGAGGTCTTAGGAATCTCTCCTCGATTTGGTCTTTCGCTCTTGCCAAGTCTTGCGCGCCAGGCATCATTGCCAAGTAACCAATCAAAGCTCTCGATCTGGAGAGCTAATAGATTTGGAACTTCTTGTGGTTCACGGATCTTGGCGAAGGAAATGCGGTTAGGAGCAGTTGATTTCGTCTTCGCGGCCAAGAGTTGCCCTTCCAAAGTTAGTCACTACTTCTTCTAGTTTTCGAACTCTTTCGTCTTTTTCTCATTCGCACAGCAAAGCGAAGGCCTCAGCCGCTATATGCCTGCCTCTGTTTTTTTGAGCGAGGGGGCAGGATACCTTAGCGACACGCCGCTGTCTAATCAGAAGGGCGGAAGTCAAATAGCAAAACTCCCCCTGTGAGAGGGGGCTCGACTAATAGTGGACTTATTTGATGCTGACCTTTGCGCCAGCTGCCTCAAGGGCGGCCTTGGCCTTATCAGCTCTTGCCTTATCAGCCTTCTCAAGCACGGTGGATGGAGCTGAATCGACTAGATCCTTGGCTTCCTTTAGACCGAGGCTGGAGTTGAGGGCGCGAACTTCCTTAATCACCGCGATCTTCTGTGAGCCGGCTTCTTCAATTACTACGGTGAATTCATCTTGAGCTGCTGCGGCCTCTGCCCCACCTGCCGCTGGGCCACCTGCTGCTGCAACCGCAACTGGTGCTGCGGCAGTGACATCGAATTCGGTCTCAAATGCCTTTACGAAATCTGAGAGCTCAGCCAGAGTCATCTCTTTGAATTGAGCTAATAGGTCTGTGCCACTTAGTTTTGTTAGTTTTGCCATTTGCGAATTTCCTTTTCTCTATGCCTTCTCTGTTGGTTCTACTGGCGCAGAAGTTTGCGGTGTTGCTTCAGCTACAACTTCTGGGGTTGTACTTTCAGCAACTGGTGCTGCATCCTCAACAACTTCTTCTGTTGTGCTTTGCCCGACTGGTGCTGTTTCTGCAGCAGGGGCAACTGGGGCTGGGGCAGCAGGTGCTCCAGATTCAGCTTCTCTCTTAATACGGAGCGCATCAAATGCTCTAGCGGCTTTTGCCATAGATGCCTTCATAGCGCCAACAAGCTTGGCCAAGAGAACTTCGCGCGATTCAAGATCGGCAAGTTTCAAGATTTCAGCTGTGGTTACTGCCTTTCCTTCGAAGATCCCACCCTTAATTACTAGGAATGGATTATCCTCCTGGAAATTCTTTAAGCTCTTTGCTGCTGCAACTGAATCGCCTTGAACAAAGGCCACAGCAGTTGGACCGGTTAGTAGTGAGTCAGCGACCTCTACTCCAGCTTCCTTTGCAGCAATCTTTACCAAGGTGTTCTTAGCAACTTTGTACTTAGTGCCAACACCAAGTAGGCGACGTAGCTCTTTGATCGCAGTCACGGTTAGACCGCGATACTCGGTAACAACAGTTGCATCGGCAGACTTGAAGTCTTCGACCAATTCAGCAACTGATGCCGCCTTATCAGAGCGAGCCATCTGGCTTCCTTTCTATTAGATCTCCAGAGGTCGTCTGCTAATTTCTTTATGAATGTAAAGACCCCGACGCATAGAAACGCGCGGGGTGATCCGCTCGAACCTATGCGGGTTGTCTTTCGACATTTACTTCAGACCTTGCGATCTGAAACCAGCAGTCTCTGGCGAGGAGGCAGATATTAGATTAGGGGCGCAGTTCGGTCAAAACCGAGCGTGAATTACTTCCTCTTATAGCCCGCAGGGCACTTAGGGTTCAAAGCAGTAACTTTCTTCACAGCTTTACCTTTAAAGCAGGCGATAGATGTTTTCCTAGCAACTGCCGACTTAGTTGGAGTTGGTGCAACTGATGCTGTGGGCGTAGGCGTTGGGGTTGACATCACAACCGTAGCTGGAGTAAATCTCAATACACCACGCTTGACTATGAATGTCTGTGATGGTCCGCCTTGGGAGTAATAGATACGAAAAACATTTGGTGATACTTCATATCCCGTTGGATCTAGCCCTTCTACGCCGGGTCCTGTAAGAAGTTGAGGTGTTGTCCAGATCAAGCCATCCTTTGAAGTACTAACAAAGAGCATCTGGCGATTGGTGCTAGTGCAGCCAATATCGGCCATGATCATGACGTAATCGCCTTGCTTAGCACGCAAGATCTCAGTATCAACATAGCCATTCTCAAAGCGCCAGCCTGGCTCCTTGGTAAATGAGATTCCATCGTTAGAGATATAGGAAGCAATCTTCTCTGTGCACTTTCCTGGCACTGGGCTTTCCACTATGTAGATTCGCACCCGACCATCTGGCAGCAATACAGGATCTGGAACACCCCATGCTTTAGTGCCAGTTGGAACTCTCATCTCACTTGAAGTAGCAGTCCTTGCGCCAATAGTGGTGCATCCTGCATCACTGCAAGGAGCTGAATAAACCTGTTGATTGGCGCCATCAATGTCTTTGAAATAGGCGCGCTTTGTGCCGTTGGCAAATGTGACAACTGTGAAATCAACTCCAAGACGAGATGGCACTGAAACATTGGTGCAGACGCCTCCTTCATTGCAGTCGCTGATTACAGTTCCGGTAGGTCCATCTGATCTCCACACCCGATCAAGGCCATTTATTCTCTCCACATGTGGGGAGACGCCATTCATATTCATCCTTAGATGAAGACCCATATCTTCAGTCATACTCCACTCAGAACTATGAGCTTGATAGCTAGGCAAATTTGCCAAAGCCAAGAAAAGTGCAAAGAGAAGGATTCGTGCGCGCCTCATAGAGGAGAAATTACCTCAAGGGGAAAGCAATACCCCACTGCGGTTAGGAGATGGGGTATTTGTTTAGAGGAACTACTTACTCTATTGCTGGTCCACCTTCACGGGCATAGCTTGGATCAAGGCTTACCCCAGGTCCCATCGTGGTTGAGACAACTGCCTTTCTAATATAGCGACCCTTAGATGAGGCAGGCTTAGCGCGCAAGATCTCATCGAATGCTGCGGCATAGTTATCAGCTAGCGCCTCTGCGCTAAATGAGGACTTACCAATAATGAAATGTAGGTTGCAATCCTTATCAACGCGGAATTCGATCTTTCCACCTTTGATATCGCCGACAGCCTTTGCCACATCGGTAGTAACAGTTCCAGTCTTGGGATTTGGCATAAGACCACGGGGCCCAAGAACTTTTCCAAGGCGCCCCACCTTGCCCATTAACTCAGGGGTTGAAACTACCGCGTCATAATCAAGGCGGCCCTTGTTGACTTCTTCAATTAACTCATCGCCACCGACGATATCGGCCCCTGCTGCCTTGGCCTCCTCTGCCCTTGGGCCTGTTGCAAAGACTAGAACGCGCGCGCTCCTTCCGGTTCCATGTGGCAGGTTGACCACAGAGCGAACTGCTTGATCTGCTTTCTTAGGATCAACGCCGAGAACCATGGAGACCTCGACTGAGGCATCGTATTTGGTGACATTAGTTTCTCTAACCAGCTTCATACCAGATAGCGGGGTGTAGAGCTGGCCCTTATTTATCTTCGCCGCTGCTGCGGTGTATTTCTTACTGCGCTTCATATCTTCTCCCTCTTTTCCCTTTCTTTGCTTTGGAAGTAGTGGTAGTAGCGGACCAGCGCGGTCCTCCCACGACCTATTTAGTTGACGATAATTCCCATCGATCTTGCAGTTCCTGCGATGATCTTTGCTCCAGCTTTAACATCATTGGCGTTTAGGTCATCCTTTTTCAAGGTGGCAATATCCTCACATTGCTTCCAAGTAACTGAGCCAACTTTGTCCTTGTGAGGGACTGAGGAACCTTTTTCAAGTCCTGCTGCTTTAAGAAGTAGACGTGAGGCAGGAGGAGTCTTGGTTATAAAGGTGAAGGAGCGATCTTCATAGACAGTGATCTCAACCGGAACGATCTCGCCTTTTTGCTTCTCGGTGGCGGCGTTATATTGCTTAACAAAGTCCATTATGTTCACACCATGCTGACCTAGGGCAGGGCCTACTGGTGGGGCAGGTGTGGCAGCTCCAGCTTGGATCTGCAGCTTGATTACCGCTTGGACCTTCTTCTTCGGTGCCATCTCTTCCTCTCCCTTATCTACCTATTCTCTTTAGATCTTCTGAACTTGGTGAAATGAGAGCTCAACCGGAGTCTCACGGCCAAAGATTGATACCAAAACCTTTAGTTTTGCCTGCTCAGGCATGATCTCAGAGATCGATGCTGGAAGTGTGGCAAATGGCCCATCCATAACTGTTACCGACTCGCCAATAGTGAAGTCAACAACTTTCACATCGGGCTTCATAGATTTCTTAAGCTCTCTAGGCATCAGCATTCTCTCGGCCTCCGATAGTGGCAGCGGACTTGGGTTATGAGAGTTACCAACAAATCCAGTCACTCCTGGAGTATTTCTCACACAAGACCATGATTCATCACTAAGGTCCATACGGACCAAGACATAGCCAGGATAAACATTGCGCTTAACCTGCTTGCGCTGACCATTCTTAATCTCAGTGACCTCTTCTTCAGGGACTTGGATTTCAAAGATGAAATCCTCCATGTGAAGTGAGGTGATGCGCTGCATCAGGTTTCCTTTTACGCGCTTTTCAAAACCGGCATAAGAGTGGACGACATACCAATCCCCGCCCTTTGCCGCCAGCTCGGCGCGGAATGCTGCGACCTCAGGAGGTACGATCTCTTGAACTTCTTCCTCTTCAAGTTCAATATCTGTATCTACTGCTGCGTCTTCTGCTACAACTTCATCAGTAGTGGCAGTTAATTGCTCTTCGCTCATCATCCCTGCTTACCTCTTAATCGCCGAATACAAAGAAAACTAATTTAGTTAGAGCTAAGTCAAATAGTGAAACCACTGCGATAACAAAGGCCACGAAGACTAGGACCACTCCGGTGTAGGTGGTCAACATGTTCCTAGATGGCCAGACCACCTTCCGTAGCTCGTTGATAACCTGGCGATAGAAAAGGGCGATGCGAGCAAAGAAACCTAACTCTTTGCTCTCTGAGTTTTCACTCATTTACATCTTTCCTTTCTCTCTTCTTACCTCGTTAATACAACTGCGCAGGGCAGGAGGGACTTGAACCCCCAACCGCCGGTTTTGGAGACCGGAACTCTGGCCAGTTGAGCTACTGCCCTATACGGCGCTTTCGAACACGACAAAGCATGGACTTTTCATAATCAGATTCTTCAAATTACCTGATCAAGCAAGCGCCAGGATGGGAAAGTGTAGGTCAGGTGAGCCCTCTAGGTAAAACCCGCATCTAAAGGGGAAGAGCCCGCGCTCATCTGCGCTTATGAAAGGATTACCGCCTATGAGCAAGCCCAGAATTTCTTCAAGAATTGCCGCTATCGCAGAGTCAGCAACCTTAGCCGTTGATGCCAAAGCCAAGGCCCTTAAAGCTGCCGGCCGCCCTGTCATCGGCTTTGGAGCAGGAGAGCCAGATTTTCCCACCCCTGATTACATCGTTGCAGCAGCAGCTAGCGCCACAAAGGTTGTCGCAAATCATCGCTACTCGCCAACTCCAGGGCTACCAGAGCTTCGCCAAGCGATCGTCAATAAGACCAAGCGTGATTCAAATTATGAAATTAGTCCAGACCAAGTCCTGGTAACTAATGGTGGCAAGCAGGCGGTCTATCAAGCATTTGCCACGATTATCAATCCTGAAGATGAGGTTATTCTGCCATCTCCTTTCTGGACCACTTATCCAGAGTGCATCAAATTAGCTGGTGGAAAAGCGATTGAAGTATTTGCCGATGAATCCCAAGATTATCTAGTAAGTATCGATCAACTAGAGGCTGCAAGAAATGAAAAGACTAAAGCGCTTCTCTTTTGTTCACCCTCAAACCCGACAGGTGCTGTCTATGCAGCAGAGCAGGTAAAAGCAATTGGTCAATGGGCCGCTAAATATGGCATCTGGATTATTAGCGATGAGATCTATGAACATCTGCTTTATGACGGCGCTACTGCTCCATCAATTCCCGTCCTCGTTCCAGAGATGGCTGATAAAACAATAATTGTCAATGGGGTTGCTAAGACCTATGCCATGACTGGTTGGCGAGTTGGCTGGATGATCGGGCCAAAGGATGTAATCAAAGCTGCTACTAATCTACAATCACATTTATCATCTAATGTTTCAAATGTCGCCCAGAGGGCTGCAGTTGCTGCACTCGATGGTGACTTAAGCGCAGTTAGGAAGATGGGTGAGGCCTTTGATAGAAGGCGAAGATTGATGGTAAAACTTCTAAATGAGATCCCAGGAATTACCTGCCCGATGCCTAAAGGAGCTTTCTATGCTTATCCATCTGTGAAAGGCGTTCTTAACAAAGAGATTAATGGTCGCACTCCAACTACTTCTGCTGAGCTTGCTAGGATCATATTGGAGGAGGCCGAAGTAGCAGTAGTTCCTGGCGAGGCCTTTGGACCTTCGGGATATATCAGGCTTTCTTATGCCACCTCAGATGAAGACATAATCGAAGGTGTGGCAAGAATAAAGAAGGTACTTAGTAATTCTTAAGTGCTACTTACGCTTCTTAGTTAAGGTAATTAGCCCAACAATCAAAGCAAGCACAAGCGCTGAGGTGATCGGCAAGGATGAAGAGTTAGTACTGAGATTTGCTTCATCCTCAACCGGTGCTGAAATCGCAACCGGTGATTGAACTTCAAATTCATATTCATCTTCGATGCTATGGCCATCTTCTGAGACTACGCGGTACTTAACGCTATAACCGCCATTGCCGATAATTGAGAGCCCTGCAGTAATCCTTGCGCCTGAGACTTTTGACTTGCCTGAAACTAACTTGCCCTCTGCATCAAAGACTTCAACGCTATTGGGATCATCTTGGCCAACTAATAATAACCCTTCATTAAACTCAAGTATCACCTCCATAGGAAAATCAACTAAAACTGAACCACTACTGGGACTAGCGCTGACTAAGACGCTATGGCTAGAGGCAGGGCTAAGAGAAATAAGACTAAGTAGTAAAGTAAGTAATATCTTTTTCATAGATTTAATCCCACTAGAGCAACTTCTGGCTCTAGTAGTATTCCAAACCTATCCTTTACTGCCTTTCTTGCTATCCGGGCTAGCTCTAATATGTCAGCTGCGCTAGCACTTCCAGTATTAACAAGCGCTAGTACATGCTTACTAGATATACCAGCCCCGTTATGGCTATCGCCTTTTTTCACTCCGGCGCTCTCCATAAGCCATGCCGCAGAGGTCTTTACTCTTCCATCTTCTTGCGGCCATCTAGGGGCCCCGCTTGGTAATTTTTCCGCATCACTTGCACTCAATATTGGATTAATAAAGAAGGACCCAGCAGACCAACTATCTCTTTCTTTCTCATCAAGGAGCATTCCCTTAGCGGCTCTTAAGGCTAATACTGCTTTTCTTAGCTCGGTAATTAGTACTCGATCCCCTAATCTAACCTTCAGATAATTAGCTAGATCGCTATAGGTGATAGGAAGGCTCATCTCACCTTGTCTTAGTTGGAAGGTGACACCAAGGACGACATATCTTCCAGGGTTGCTCTTGAAAATAGATGAGCGATAAGAAAACTGGCATTCAGAGTTAGAGAAAGTCTTATAAGCGCTCTCTTTTCTATCCCAACATCTAACCCTTGCTACTACCTCTGATATCTCATGGCCATATGCGCCAATATTTTGAATCGGAGCAGCTCCCACACTTCCTGGAATTCCAGACATGCTCTCAAGGCCGGCAAAACCTCTTTCAATCATGAATGCTACAAATTCATCCCAATCCTCCCCCGAGGCCACAGTGATCATTGCCCCACTGCAAGCATCAAGATGGAAGGTATTTCCTTTACTTTCAACGCGAATTACTGTGCCACTAAAACCAGCATCAGCAACTAAGAGATTAGATCCCCCGCCCATAATCAATACTGGCTCGCCCGTCTCATCACAGCTCTTTACCGCACCTACTAGTTCTTGTTCGCTAGTTGCGCGAACGAATTTCTTAGCCGGGCCCCCAACATGAAGGCTGGTGTGATTGGCAAGTAACTCGCTCATAAGTAGAAGGCTATCTCCGCGCACTCAAGATGTCGCTACGCCCGCGATATTTCTCAAGGATACGGTTGTAATTCTCCTTAGACTTCTTCTCCCGGAAATCAGGATCAACATCGTGATAGCCATGATGGCGCTCCTGTCTAAGGTCAAGATCGATCTGATAGAGCTTTGCCCCAGCAGCCCTTAAGGCCAGGCTTAATTCGATATCAGCATTTCGATAATAGGTAGCAGAGGGGTTAGCTCCCCCTGCGCTAATTGCAAACTGCCTATCGAGTGCTAAGAAATAACTGAAGAGAACATCGACTTCGCCTACGCCTTTGTCATCAATGCTTCGCCATTGATCTTCAATATTTACTAATCCACCACGCCATCCCACGGCCTGGTATCCCTGTTCAAGTTTCTCTAAGGTGGGTGAAATCGCATCTGAGGTAAATATCGTGGAAGAGTCCATGATCACTAGATACTTCTCGCTTGAGTTGTTTAGAAGGTAATTGACACTATGTCCCCAGCCAAGTTTGTTCTTCTGATAGATAACTGTTTCTTGCTCAAAGCGCTCTTGATAACTAGATAGCCCTTTGCCTGAGGCAAATATCGATATTGGGCTATCACAGTGGCTTCTAATAGAGGAAATGCATTTGGAGAAATCCTCAATAAAAGTATCTGCTATTAGACATATGCGAATCGATCCAGCCATAGCTGGCCTTAAATTAGCGGGTTTCGCGGTGAAGAGTTGAGGCCTTGCAACGTGGGCAGTACTTCTTTAGCTCCATACGATCTGGATCGTTGCGGCGGTTCTTCTTGGTGATGTAGTTACGCTCTTTGCAATCCACGCAGGCCATAGTGATCTTTGGGCGGACATCCACGCTCTTGCTGGCCATGGTGACTCCTTAATTTTTCTTTCCTCAAGTAAGGCGGGGAGAATACCTCGCGACTCGGATTTACTCCAAACCGCAAGGTATCTTGGTAGCGGAGGCGGGATTTGAACCCACGACACAGCGATTATGAGCCGCTTGCTCTACCAAGCTGAGCTACCCCGCCAAGAGTTACCTGCCTTACTGCGAGCCCCCCATCGGAATCGAACCGATGACCTTTTCCTTACCATGGAAACGCTCTACCGACTGAGCTAGGGGGGCAAAGGAAGAGCGGGTTGAAGAATACCTGATTTTTACTCAGCTGGATTCAGTACGATTTTGCCTACTGTCTTACGCGCCAACATATCGCGATGAGCCTGCGCTGCCTGCGACAACGGATATGTCGCCCCAACAATCGGCTTCAACTTCCCACTCATCATCAATCCAAATAGATCCATGAAAACTTCTGCCATCAACTCCTTGTTTGCAAGCGCATTCACTAACCAAAATCCACTAACAGTCCGGGATTTCGGCATCAACACTCCTGGCTGCAAACCCTTCGGCGGTCTCCGCGATGCCATACCGTAGAAAATCAATCGACCAAATGGCGCCAACGCCTCTAACGATTGATCAAAGGTACTTCCGCCCACCATCTCTAAAACTAAATCAACTGGCTTACCGTTATTCGCCGCAATCAACGCCGCCTTCAAATCCGCTTCCCCGGCATCGACAACCGCATCTGCGCCCAACTCCTTACATAACTTCTTCTTCTCATCCGATGAAGTCACCGCGATTACATACGCGCCCCACAACTTCGCCAGCTGAATCGCGACCGACCCGACTCCCCCCGCGCCGGCATGAACCACAACGCTCTGGCCCGCTTTCACATGTCCCATCGTCTTTAGGATCATGTGCGCAGTCGTTCCTTGCACCATCATCGCAAGCGCCGCACCATCACTTACGCCATCTGGAAGTGGAATCACGGTCTTCGGATTCACCAACGTCTTCTGGCAATATCCACCCGTCGAAGCGAGCGCCAACACCCGCGACCCATCTGGCATCTTGCCCACGACTTCCATCCCTGGAATCAAGGGCAATTTCTGTGAGGATAGATATGAATTCTCAGTCTGGTGCGTATCTGCGTAATTAATCCCAATCGCAGTCACATCCAAAAGGACCTGGCTACCCGATGGGACTGGTTCTGGAAGATCGACATACTTCATTACCTCCGGCCCACCGAACTCAGTTATATAGATTGCTTTCATGATCGGGAGACTATCTCTAACACTCGCACCGCCTCTTCCCGGGAGGGAAAGGAAGCTTGGGCTCCCTCACGAGTCACGCTTATAGCGGCGCATTCGAGGCCAAATGTGAGCGCCTCTTTAGGAGAAAGCCCCAAGGAAATCCCTGCTGCAAAAGCTCCTATCAAGCAGTCGCCCGCGCCAACTGTGTCAATCGAAAGAACCTTTCGCCCAGGAATCTCAACTCTCTCACCATCACTAGATTGGAGCACCGCACCTGCCTCACCTAGTGTGATTATCAACCCGCCTTTGAATCCCGGACTTCTCATCAATTCATATTCCAATTCATTTACAACCAGCCAATCGGTGTTCTCTAGGAGTCCTCGAGTCAGTTCTCTAAATGGCGCAGGATTCAAGATTGTCGTTATCCCGCGTTCTTGGGCGGCAATGAACACGCTCTCGGTAACTTCTAGAGGAGTTTCAAGTTGGGATAACACAACCCCGACATCCTCTAGGTTGACAAAGCGCTCTGTTACTTCATCTACGACCAAACGCTCATTTGCCCCTGGAATGATCACTATCCGATTCTCGCCACCTTGCTCGATCCAAATATGTGCAACTCCAGTGTTCTCTGGAAAGTCAAAAGAGGATGAAAAGTCGACCTGGTTATCTTCAAAGTTGCGCTTACACGATTCGCCATTCTCGTCTCGACCAAACCCTGTAATCATCGAAACCGGGACGCCACACCTAGCTGCCATCACAGCTTGATTCGCTCCCTTTCCGCCAAAACTGACTTTGAAAGATAGGCCGCGTTTCGTCTCACCCGCTAATGGGATTGCATCGATGTAACAGGAGAGATCAACGTTGACGCTCCCGACCACAACTACCTTTGAACTCATTTCCTAAGTACCTGAAGCACTCTCTCCCGAACTGCCAATTCATCAAGATCGCTAACTATCTTATGTCTTCCTCTTTCTAACTCAGCGTGAGAACACTTGCCACCTTCGCTGACGGTCACTTGACCTAGACCGGAAAAATCAAACAAATCAGGCTCTAGAGCCATCAAAAGGGCGATCAGGTCATGCGGATTATTGAAATCGACATTTCTATAGGTTGCCCATTGCCGGATTTCCTTGCCCAAAGCGCTATCTCCTAGGAAATCAAAGTCGCCAATCTCTATCGAAACTTGTCGGGTCACATTAAGTGGCATGACCCAGATTCTCATATCTGCCCCGAACACAATCTGAGCAGCGAGCGAATCACACTTGAAATTATGTTCGGCAAAATCACGGGCAAAATCCCCGCCCATCACATATAGCGCTTTAACTTTCGAACTCCAGCTCGGATCTCTCTTTATTGCAGTAGCGATGTTGGTGAGCGGACCTATCGCAAGTATCTCTATCTCCCCTGGATGTTCGTTAACTTCAGAAAGGAGAAACTCAATAGCTCCATCGGCAGCGGCAAATGAGTTCAAGCCCTCAAGCTGGAATCCCTCGATTCCTGAGTGCCAAGGCTCACTACCGTAAAGTGGTAAAGACTCTCCCTTGAAAACGGGATATCGACCACCTGTGTAACTAAGCGCAATCTTCCCTCTTAGTTCGACGTCTCCATATACGCAAGTGATACCAAGAACCTTCAAATCTGTGAAGGTGGGAAGAGCGGTTAGCACCATCGCATCGTCAACATCGCTGCCGATATCAGTATCGACCATGATTTTGCGCATTGCTTAACCCCTCGTCGAACCGAGCGTCAAACCTGAAACGAACTGGCGCTTAAGGATAAGAAAAATTATTAAGGTGGGAAGAGCGGCCATAGTAGCACCTGCCACAAGTAAATTAAAGTCAGTTACATACTCTCCTTGAAGCCGGCCAAGTGCTGAAGTGATAGGCCTCCTTTTGTTTCAGGTGTGCCAGGCGCCGGTAGAACACTTGTTAGCCTGAGATTCGTTTATGAAAGTTGCACCGATTCTGCCAATTCGATTTTTCTCTCTGGTAAAGGCTATTTTGTCGAGGTGTTACGTGGCGCCTTGAAAGCAAAGGAGTTTGTGCGTGATCTGCATGGCTCCATAAAGACAACTTATGCAGATACCATTGAGCTTATGGAACAATGCACGAAAGATTCTTCGCCATCAGAGCAAGAATATTCTTGGTCAGATACCGCAAAACGGGCTTATAGGCTAAAGGGTTAAAGATGAAGCGCCAACTTCCAAGATGGAAAAATATAAGACCACTTCTTGGTTGGAGTTTGCCAACATTTTCTGCTCAAGATCGCAAGTTGAAGTCTGTGGTAAATCTATCTGAAATGAGATTACTAGCCAAAAAACGTGTACCAAAAGCTATTTTTGATTATGTCGATGGTGGTGCCAATGATGAACTTTCTTATGCAAGAAGCCAGGAAATTTATTCAAGAGTTGAATTCAAGCCCAGGGTTTTAAGAGATGTTTCAATGATTGACCTTTCAACACATGTTTTGAGCACTCCCTCGGCACTACCAATAATTTTTGCACCCACTGGCTACACCAGAATGATGCATTATCAAGGCGAAGTTATGGTGGCAAAAGTTTGTGAAGCACACAATCTGATTTACAGCCTGTCCACCATGGGTACAACCTCTTCTACCGAGATTGGTCAGCAGGTTCCAAATGTGCGCCGTTGGTTTCAGCTTTATTTGTGGCGGGATAGAGATCAGAGCCTAAGATTCATTGAAGAGGCTAGATCTGCTGGTTTTGAAGGATTAATGCTGACAGTTGATACTGCGATAGGTGGTATTAAGTGGCGGGATATGCGCAATGGCTTAACCGTGCCGCCAAGAATTAGATTGAAGACTTTTCTCGACATGGTCCTTAAACCTAAGTGGTGGTTTAATTTGCTAACTACCGCTCCACTTGAGTTTGCAACCTTTAGAAATTTTGATAAACCACTCTCTGAAATCGCTGCAAAAGTATTTGATCCCGCAGTTACTTTTGAGGATGTTAAATGGCTTCGATCAGTCTGGCAGGGAAAGTTAATAATCAAGGGAGTTCAGAGAGTTGCAGATGCAAAAGAGCTAGCCAAAATCGGCGTGGATGCGATTGTACTTTCTAATCATGGCGGCCGGCAATTAGACCGCTCTGTCGTACCACTTGAGTTATTGCCAAATGTAAGAGAGGTAATTGGAGCAAAAGGCGATGGCCCTCAAATCTATATAGATGGCGCAATCATGAGTGGGGCTGATGTCTTAGCGGCAATTGCTCTTGGGGCTGATGCGGTTTTGATAGGTCGTGCCTATCTTTATGGTGCTATGGCGGCTGGAAAACCTGGAGTTGAAAAAGTGGTTGAGATTTTTAGATTTGAAATGGAGACAGCGATGAAGCTAATGGGAGTTAAAAATCTGACTGAATTATTGCCAGATTTTGTAAATATAAGAGCTTAGGCATATCTGGCGTGAAGTGCGCCATCAACCATTAAATCTGCGCCAGTAATGAATGAGGCATCTTTAGAGAGAGCAAACAAGACTACATTTGCAATTTCTTCCGGTGATCCAAACCTGGCATTCGGTGCCACAGCAAGTGAGTGAGTCTTTTCATCTGGGAACTTCTCCATATAGCTCTTTAATAAGGGTGTAGCAGTTGTACCTGGGGAGACTGAATTAACTCTTATCCCATACTTTCCCTCATCTAAGGCTAGATTTCTGGATAAGCCAATAATGCCACCTTTGGCCGCTGAGTATGGAAAGAAATTTGGTCTAGACATTCGGCCATGAATCGATGAAATATTCACTATAGCGCCATATTCAGCCCTCCTCATTTCAGGCAAGCACAACTTGGCTAAGTACCAACTAGATTTTAGATCGAGTGCAAAAAAATCACTCCACTCCTCCTCAGCGTACTCCACCGCATCTGCATATGAATTTCTACCGGCATTTGAGACCGCTACTGTTACTGGGCCATAGCTTGATACCAATTTATCAAAACCATTTTTAAAGGTTTCAAATTTAGAGACATCGGCATGGGCAAATTGAACCTGATGACCTTCTTTAGTTAAATTTTCAACCAGAGTATTTGCTCTAACATCATCTATGTCGACAAATGAAACCTTTGCTCCTTCCTTGACTCCACCTAAAACCAAAGCTTCACCAATGCCGGCAGCTCCACCTGTAACAAATAAATGCTCACCTTTCAATATCATGCAGATCTTGCCCCTAATCCCCCATCAACTGCCCAATCAGATCCACTAACATAGGTTGATTTATCGGAGAGTAAAAATGTAACTACTTTAGCCACCTCAAATGGTTCTCCCATTCTTCCTAATGGTTGGATTGAATTGGCTCGCTCAAGCCGACCAGATTCGCCACTTAGCCAAGTTTTTGTTAATTCAGTCAATATATATCCAGGTGAAACTGCATTGACTCTGATTTGATGCCTACCCTCATCTAATGCCAAATTTCTAGTTAATCCAAGGACGGCAGATTTAGCCGCACCATATGGGAAAAAACCTGGATAAGTTAGTCGACCATGAATTGAACAGATATTAACTATTGAACCTGCTTTTGCTTTTCGCATTGCAGGAAGTGCCAATTTGGCCGTTAACCAAACTGGTTTCATATCAATTGCAAAAAAATCATCCCACTCCTTGTCCGTCATCTTGACTGGGTCAGCATGGGAGTTAACGCCAGCATTATTAACTACGCCAGTAACCTCACCAAATCTATTGACACCTGATTCAAAAGCAGTTTTCAACTGATCAAAACTAGCCACATCAGCACTAAAGAAGGCTACGCTTTTCCCATCAGCACTTAGTTCTGAGGCCAATCTATTTCCAGCGTACTCATCGATATCAATAAAAGTCACTGAAGCAGATTCAGCAGCAGCATCTCTAACTATTGCTTCACCAATACCTTTGGCGCCGCCAGTTACAAAGATGTGCTTATTGGCTAACTTCATGTCGATAAACTACCTTACTAGCCTCATTGATTGCATTACGGAAAGCTTCTACATTTTCGTTAACTTTAGTGACCCCACCCTTTGTTACAGGACCGCCTAAACCAATTAGATCCGCACCGGCTTCAAACCACTTAGGAACCGACTCTAATGTGATGCCTGCTGTTGGGCACCAGCGATTGTTTGGAAATGGCTCACGGAGCATCTTTAGATGTCCAGGTCCCATTGTTGATGCCGGAAATAGTTTCAAAATATCTGCGCCATTCTCTTCGGCAATAGCCACCTCGGTAGGTGTACACACTCCTGGCATTGAGACGAGTCTCAATTTCTTAGTAGCAGTTATTACATCCTCATTGGTATCTGGTGAAACAATAAACTTTGCACCTACATCTTCAGCTTTCTTTACATCCTTAACAGTTCTAACAGTGCCAGCTCCAACGAGTAATCCCTTGTTTTGCAATAAGTTAGCAATGATTTCTAAGGCTCCAGGAGTAGTCAAAGTAATCTCTATCACCTTGACTCCAGATTCAACCAAAGCATCAGCTAGAGCTTGTCCTTCACTTTGTGAGTTTGCTCTAACTAAGGTCATCATTTTCTCTTGCAGCAATGTATCTAGTGTCTTCACTTTAAACTCCCTAGCCTATTTAAGACATCAGAATCAACCACACCAAATTTTCCTTTTGGTATGCCAGTCCAATCCCCAAACATACTTGCAACTGATGCACCACAGATACTCCCCTGAGTAAGTGCTTGAAATGGATTCATCCCACTTAGTAAACCGGCGATGGTGCCACCAGTAAAGGCATCTCCTGATCCAACGGGATCTACCGAAACAACCTTTGGTGGTGTGAACTGGTCAAACTCGCCATCAATTGAGTACCTTAAAACCTGGCTACCTTTGGTCATTACCGCAATTTTGCAACCTCGATTATTTGCCTCAGCAAGTACTTTCTTAGCATCGGTAAGTCCAAATACCACTTGATACTCATCTTCGCCACCAATTAGTAACTCAATATCAGTAGCTAACGGCTCTAAGACTGCTTTTGCCTCGCTCTCACTCCAGAGTTTTCGACGAATATTTAGATCAAAACTAGATTTAACCCTTCTTTCTCTTGCTCTTCCTAAGGCAAATTTGACTGTATCTGCACCAGTCTTTGAGATAGCACAGGTTATGCCGGTGGTATGAAGCCATCTGGATGATGAAATGAAAGTCTCAGGAATATCAGTTGGCTCAATAGTTGATGCAGCAGATCCTTTCCTTAGGTAACTTATTTCAACCGGGGCAGATTTTCCTGGATTTCTTACCATTGCAGCTGAAAATGAAGAGACTCGTTTAACGGCTGAGACATCCACACCCTCAGATTTAATATCGTTGATCATCACCGAACCTAATTGGTCAGTGCCGAATCTAGAGAAATATTGAGCTTTTAAACCCAGCCTTGAAATCGCAACCGCCACATTAGCTTCAGCGCCGGCTGTAACTCTCTCATAACTTTTGGCGCCCATTACAGATTCAGTGTCTGCAGTAATGAATACTGATAGAACTTCACCAAATGTGAAAAGATCGAAGCTCAACTAAGCTCCAAATGTTGTTGTTTTTTTGCCACTTACTCCAGGGTTTGCAATAAAAATAAACCCTGCTTTGGGGTACTCATCTAAATCCATCGATTCCCCATGATTTCCAACAGCTGAAGTAATAATCAATTTATCTAGTTTTTCACCAGCAAAGCAACAGGATGTCACCTTTTGAACGGGTAACTTAATCTCGGCTAACTGTTTACCTGTATTGCCATCAAAACACCTCACAGCTGATCCCATCCAAAAGGCCACCCAGATATTGTCATCTGCATCAGCGCACATGCCATCGGGAAAGCCCATCCCCTCTTCAATTTGAACTAACGTCCTTCTGTTTGAAATCTCGCCATAATGGTAATCAAACACCTCTACCTTCAAAGTTAGGGTATCGATGTAATACATCCTGGTTAGGTCATTGCTCCAATCCATACCGTTCGAGATACCAACATCACCAAACAAGCGCTTAAGTTTTGTGCCATCTTTGCTTAATCGATAAAACGCACCTTCATTACTTTGATTTTCATAAGCCATAGAACCTAGAAATAGATATCCATCTGGAGAAACTTTTGCATCATTCCATCGTAATTTATGTTTATCTGGATGGCCATCAGCATCTTGCCTACTGGAAAGCTTGGTTATTTGCCCATCAATATCCCGTAGTACTGGTCCGTTGGCAGTTCCCAAGATCTCTCCGCCCTTACTTCGCGGTATCTGAAACCCAACCGCCTCATCAGTTTGATACTCACCTATTTCACCTGTGATTAGATTTCTTGATCTGACAAATTGGCCATAAATGTCACACCACTGCACAATATTGTTTCCTGGGCCAGTTGCTGTTGGACCTTCACCTAACTGATTGCGCCGGGAGTCAAATACTTCGATTGCAACTGACATACCTACCCCTTTAGGGAGCCAGAGAGCAAGCCACGCAAGAAATATCGTCCAAGGAAAATATATACAATCAAGGTAGGCAAGGATACAAGTAACGCAGACGTCATGTTTAACCCGTAATAGACCTGATTAGTGGAGCCAGTCAAAAAGTTTAATTGGGTGGTAGCAACTGCTAACTTGGGATTACCGCCAGTCAAAAAGATCGCAAATAAGAAGTCATTCCAGGCTGAGGTGAATTGCCAGATTAGCACCACCACAAAAGCTGGAATAGACAGCGGCAAGATAATCGAACGGTAAATTCTTACCATCGAAGCTTTATCTACTCGACCTGCCTCAATTAACTCATTAGGAATCGCTTCATAGTAATTTCTAAAGATCAATGTACAGATAGGTATGCCATAGATAACATGGGCCAGTACCAATACATAAATACTCTTATTTAACCCGGAGATAGTGGCCACCCGAACTAGCGGAATCATCACCGCTTGATATGGAATAAACATGCCAAATAAGAAAAGTGTAAATATTAGATTACTACCCTTGAACTTCCACTTTGCAAATACATAACCATTTATTGATCCGACTATTGCTGAAATGATCGAGGATTGAATCACAATTACTAAGGTGCGAAGCATGGCGACACCCATGCCCGCACTTAGTCCAGGAAATGTCTTTGTATCCCCACTCCATGCTAACTTCCACGCGCTAAAATCTAATGAAGTTGGTAGTTGAAAAGCTGTAGTTAGATAAACACCCTTTACGCCCTTTAGGGAGTTCACTACCAACACGTAGATTGGCATAATTACTAAGAACCAAATAAAGATTAATGAAACATACTTAAAAACCAGCCAAAACTGATCTTTGCCAGTCAATTTGCGTTTGGATCTCTGAACTACCCGTTTCGCAATGATTAGCTCTGCGGTATGGCTCATCTAAACTCCTCATGCTTGTTCACATAGCGCAGGTATGGCAAGACTAGAACCGCCACCATGATCAATAGCACTAAGGCGATGGCTGTGCCTTTGGCGTAATCAAAATTATCAAAAGTAGCTTGCCACATGTAAACTGCCAGCGTTTGGGTGACAAATCCCTTACCATTAATACCAACAATTAGGTCAAAGACCTTCATGGACATATGTCCCAAAATAATTACCACTGTCAAAAACGTGGGGGTTAGATGGGGAAATAAAACTAAGCGATAGATTTGCCACTCCGAAGCCCCATCTACTCGAGCAGCCTGGCGCATATCATCGGAAATACCACGAAAGCCCGCTAAAAATAATGCCATTACATAACCTGCCACCTGCCAAACAGCAGGGATAGCGATGGCGTACATCGCACCTGATTGCGAGGCGTACCAAGGGTTTTGTAAGAATCCTAAGCCCACCTTTTGTAAAAGCAAATTAATACCACCTGCATCCTCGCCAGTGGTGGAGTTGAGTAACCAGTTAAATACCGTTCCCATGGCGATAAATGAGATCGCCATTGGATATAGATAAAAGGAGCGGAAAAATCCCTCACCCTTTATTCCCTTCTCCAGTAGTAATGCCATGATTAATCCGGAAATCAATGCACCGAGAATAAAGACCACAGTAAACTTCACCAAATTAGTGAATGCGTGGGTGAATGTTACATCACTTAGTAAGTCAGAATAATTCTTGAAGCCAACATATTTAATTTCCTTAACACCAACTGAGTTCTTATTCGTTAGGGACATATTTAAAGTCCAAAGAATTAGGCCATAAACAAAAAAAGCCATCGCTAAAATCGATGGAATCAAAAAGGGCAATCCTCCAATCCGAGCACGTAACGGCCTGGGTTTAGATGCAACTGCGCTCTTCATTCTTCACACACCCTAATCAATAGTGGGGTAAGGCATGGTCAAACTAGGAAACAAAAACAAGTTTGGTGGGCGAAATGATTCACCCACCAAAACTTGCAACTACTTCTTTCTTAGGCCTTACCTGCATCGTAGGCAGCCTGTAGATCCTTGGCTAATCCAGCGTTATCTTTAAAACCGCCAGAGAAGTACTTACCTACAGCCGAGTTGTATGCAGCCATCAGCGCGTTGTTGCCAGTAACACCATGGACAGTTGATCCAACCAAGCGGTCGGTCTTCCATTGCTGGGCAACAGCCTTTAGATAGTCATCATACAAAGAAAGATCAGAGTCAGTACGTGCTGAGATTGATCCCTTCTTTGGATTAAATGCATCTTGTCCAGCCTTTGAACCACAAACCTTCAGCCATGCGATTGCAGCGTTGCGGTGTGGCGCACCAACTGGAAGTGTGAATGAATCTGACAACCATTGATAAACAGCAACGTTGCCATCCTTCATAGGAGCTGGAGCCCAGGTGTAATCAGTTCCTAGCTTCAAACCATCCGATTGCCACTGTGCTGATGCCCAGTCGCCCATGATGAAGAAGCCGGCTTTGCCTTGGGTTACAAGTCTTCCAGCATCTGGCCAGTCAAGGTTAGCAGCGCCCTTATTTCCATAAGAAAGAATCTTCTGGAAGTTCTTAAGTGCCTCTGCCACCTCAGGACCTGTCCATGAGGTTGATCCATTAAACAAACCGTCAAACTTATCTGGACCTAATGTGGCAAGCAGTACCCAGTCAAGTAGGTGAGCAATCGCCCAGTCACCTTTACCAGCTAATGCAATTCCATCGATACCAGATTTCTTAAACTTATCTAGTGCACCCATGAATTCATCAAGTGTCTTTGGTGCAGCGGTGACTCCTGCCTTGGCAGCAGCACCAGGATTCCACCAGAGAACATTTGCACGGTGAATATTTACTGGAACTGAGTAGATCTTGCCATCTACTGTAAGTGTCTTAATCAGATCAGATGGGAATACCTTGTCCCATCCCTCTGATTCATACAGTGATGTTAGATCCTCTAGCTTTCCAGTCTTTACATATCCATCAAGTTCCATACCAGCGTGTGCTTGGAACGAATCTGGTGGATTGTCTGCCTCAAGACGGCTAGTTAATACCGCCTTAGCATTTACACCAGCACCGCCAGCAATAGCAGCGTTAATAAACTCTGTGTCTGGATTTTGTGCTGTGAAAACGTCAATCATTCCCTGTAAGCCAGCAGCTTCGCCACCAGATGCCCACCAGGTAAAGATTTCAAACTCTGTGTCTGTCTTTGCTGCGTCATCTGATGATGAACCACACGCGCTTACCCCAAGGGCAATAGCTACGGCAGCTGCAACAAGACGAAATGAACCTTTACGCATCCATTTCTCCATTCCTTCTTGATATCTAGAGTGGTACGACGCGACCCGTCGAACCTGAGGTTAATCCTTGTGCTCCCAAGTAATTCCGTCAATGCGAACATGGCTAAACAATCGGTTAGTAAAGGTGCTTTATCCAATTGTTATAAAGCACGGATCTCATCCCTAAAGTAGGAGTTTAGAGTCTACTTGTGCAGGTAACTGACCCCCTAATCTTTACCGAGTGGGCGCTGATAAGTATGACTTGCACAACCTCTCAAGAATTTTCACCGCAGCCTTAGCTTCTGATTGTTTAGATCACATGAATCTGCGCAATCAGGTTTTAGAACCAGATATTGAAATGATTTCAGGCGATGGTGTGATGATGGGATACGCCTTTCCAGTGAGAGTCGAGGCGGTCTTTTCAGCTCCTGATGTGCCCTATGTTGGATTACTTAAGGCATTAGATGCTATTGGGCAAGATCAGGTTTATGTGACACCATCTAATCGAAATAATGGTGGAAATCATCCAGCAGCTTTTTGGGGTGAACTGCTTTCAACTGCATGTAAACATAAGGGGGTAGCAGGTGCGTTAACTGATGGTCCAGTTAGAGATACCACCAGAATGCGCGCGCTTGGTTTTAAAGTCTTTAGTGTTCAGACCTCTCCCCTTGATATTAACTCAAGATATGAGGTGGTTGAACATAATGTGCCAGCTGAGATTGATGGTGTGGTAATTAATCCCGGAGATTTGATTGTTGGCGATATTGACGGAGTAGTTATTGTGCCCAAAGATGCAATTGATGAGGTAATTGCCAGAGTTGAAGAGAAAAACTCGGGGGAAGATCTATTTAGAAAAGCGGTAAGAGATGGAATGGCGCCAAGTGAGGCCTTTGCAAAGTATGGAGTCTTATAAATGAAACCAATTGTTCAGGTATCACTTGATCTAATTGATATGGATGAAGCGCTTGCAATGGCGCATGCTGCGCTACGTGCTGGCGTTGATTGGCTAGAAGCTGGCACGCCATTTATTTTGGCAGAGGGTTTACATGGTGTGACAGCTTTGCGAAAAGAGTTTCCAAATACTCCAGTTGTTGCAGACTTAAAAACAATGGATGGTGGCTACCTAGAGGCTAAGATGATGGCAAAAGCTGGTGCCACTCATGTGGTTGTTATGGCGAGATCTCACCCAGAAACCATCAAATGTGTTGTACAAGCAGCAAAAGATTATGGAATCACAGTTATGGGCGACAACCTTGGCTGTGAAGATATGGTCAAAGGAGCTCAACTTCTAGAAGATCTTGGTTGTCAAATGATTATTCACCATATTGGCTATGACGAACGCCGAGGAATTGCAGCAAGTGGACAACGTGCACCGAATCCTTTGGATCAACTAAAGCAAGTGGTTGATTCAGTTTCAGTTCCAGTTCAAGCAGTTGGTGGACTTTCACTTGAACAAGCAATTGCCTGTCCATCATATGGTGCACCTCTAGTTGTTATTGGTGCCCCCCTGGCAATTGATGCTGATTCATTTTCAAAAGGTGCTGGAGATGTGGAAGAGGTGTTGCGTAAAATTTGTGAAAAAGTTCATGCTTATGGTGATATTCCGATCACCCCTAGAATCATTTAGTGAGAAGGGCGATAGCTAAATATGAAATCTCTTGCGGTAGTCAATTACTCTTCAGCGCCTATGAGTGTTGAGTTGCAAGAGGTTGAGCGGCCAATTGCTGGTGATGATGATGTTATTTTGCAAGTTGAAGCTGTGAGTGTTTGTGGTAGCGATCTACACCAGTGGCATGGCACCAACTCTTGGGCGGTTAATTATCCAGTTGTGCTAGGACATGAATTTTGTGGCGTAATAGTTGAGCTTGGTAAGAATGTAGAAGCTTTGGGCAATTGGCAGGTAGGTCAAAAGGTAGTTACTGAAACTGCCGCAGTAGTTGATACAACTTCACCACTTTCTAGGGTCGGCAAATACAACTTAGATCCAGGTCGAAAGGGTTTTGGGTATGGGGTTAATGGTGGTATGACTAGATATGCCAAGGTAGCCGCTCGCCTACTTCATAAGATTCCAGAGAGTATTTCATTTGAATATGCAGCCATGACTGAGCCGTGCGCAGTTGCCTATAGCGCCACAATCGCACCTGGGTTTATTAGACCAGGTGATCGAATTGTGATTTTAGGACCCGGACCAATCGGAGTCTTATGTGCAGCTGTGGCAAAACTCGCCGGCGCTGAGGTGGCATTAGTTGGGTTAGCCAAAGATCAAAACCGATTAAACATCGCAAGAGCTTATGGATGTGAAGTAATTATTGGTGATGCTAGTGAGTGGGCAAAAAGCGTAGATGGCTTAGGCGCGGATGGCGTTGTTGATGCTGCCGGTGTTAGCGCATCACTAAAGCACGCTCTGGAAGTTGTCAGACCAGATGGCTGGATTTCCAAAGTTGGCTGGGGGCCACAACCTTTGGATTTTTCGTTAGATCCATTGGTGGCAAAGAATGTAACACTGCGTGGAACATTTTCGCACAATTGGCCAATGTGGGAGAGAGTATTGAGGTTACTTGGCAACGGAAAATTAGATTTAAGACCAGTTCTTGGTGGCGTTTTTCCGATTAAAGATTGGCGAACTGCATTTGAAAAGATGCAATCTGGTGAGATCCTTAAGTCAGTCATAAAACCTGAATGACTATGCGGCTAAAAGACAAAGTAATTGTAATTACTGGAGCAACATCTGGTATCGGCAAAGCTTTAGCCACCCGTTGCGTGTTAGAAGGTGCAAAGGTACTTATTCATGGCATAGACCAGATTGCTGGTCAAAAATTAGTAGAACATCTGGGCAAGAATGTTCATCTGTGTATATCAGATCTGAATAACCTAGATTCGCCAAAGCATATTGTGACAAGCGCCATCGAAGCCTTTGGAAAGATTGATTCAATAGTTAATAATGCAGCCGTTATTGAGCGTAATAATCTGCTAGAGGTAAGTGAAAAATCATTCTCAAAGACAATCACAATCAATCTGCAATCAGCCTTGTTCTTAATTCAAGCAGCCTTTCCTTATCTAAAACAAACTCAAGGAAATGTCCTCAATATTGGATCTATTAATGCCTATACCGGTGAAGCTTCGCTCTTGACATACAGTATTAGCAAAGCAGGTTTACAAACCATGACTAGAAACTTAGCTAATGCACATGGAGTTGATGGTATTAGGTTTAACTTAATTAATCCTGGCTGGATCTTGACTGATCGAGAGTACGCAGATCAAATAAAGAAAGGGTTACCTGAAAATTGGCCAGACAAGCTAGGAAAAGACAATATTCCATTTGGAAAGATGAGCACTCCAGAACAACTAGCCGCTGCTTGCATTTACTGGTTAGGTGATGAATCCAAACCATTTACTGGCTCAGTTGTTGACCTTGAACAATTTTCAATTATCGGCAGAAACCCAGAGAAGTAATGCCCAAATTAGCTGCGTTTCCTAAGGGGTTTATTAAGCAACTAGTCGCTGGTCAAATGAGTATTTATGAATGGATCAAGTTAGCTGATGAGTTAAGAGTTGATGGACTTGAGTTTTACAACAATTTTGCAGATGTTAAAGATTCAAGAAATTGGCCTAAGATTAAGAAAGCGGTTGAAGATGCCGGAATGGTAATTCCAATGATGTGTGCCTCACCTGATTTTACAATTCCAGATCCTAAATTGCGTCAAAATGAGGTGGAGAAAGAAATTTATGCAATTGAGATGAGTGCAGCCTTAGGTGCCAAATATTGTCGAGTACTTTCTGGTCAAAGAAGAAAAGATATATCTAGAGAAGAGGGAATGAATTATGTGGTGGAATCAATTAATGCCTGCATTCCTAGCGCCGAAAAACTTGGCATAACACTTATTATTGAAAACCACTATAAGGATGATTTTTGGACCGAACCTGAGTTTGCTCAAATGATGGATGTGTTTGTTGATTTGGTGAATCGTATTGAGTCTAAATCTTTCGGTGTTAATTACGATCCTTCAAACGTAATAGCTGCTGGAGAAGAACCACTTGAATTACTTGAGCGAGTTAAGCACAGAGTCGTAACTATGCACGCCTCAGATAGATATCTGGCCAACGGCACCGTTGAGGACTTACGAAAGGTAGAGGGTGGTAGTGCAGGCTATGTTTCCTTTTTCAAACATGGTGTGATTGGAAAGGGCCTAAATGACTATGATGCTATTTTTAGTATCCTAAAAGGTGTTGGATTTGATGGCTGGATTTCCATAGAGGATGGCGTAGATGGCATGGAACAAATGCATGAGAGCGCGGATTTCTTGCGAAAGAAGATTAGTAAGTACTGGCCTAATTACCAGCCACGATGACATTGTTTAGCGACTTACCGGCCGCTAGAAGATTGAGCTGTGACTCAATTAATCTTTTTGCCCGGCTTTCAAAGGCTGAAGTATTTCCACCAACGTGGGGAGAGATAAAGACACCTTTTGCTTTCCACAGTGGGTGATCACTAGGTAGTGGCTCTGGATCGGTAACGTCCAAAGCAGCGGAAATACGACCAGAGTTAAGTTGCGCAATTAGTGCATCAGTATCAACAATTGGACCTCGCGCTACATTCACTAGAAGAGCACCATCCTTCATTAATGCCAATCTTCGGGCGTCAAACAATTTTCTACTTTCAGGTGTTAGTGGCAAAATCAAGATAACAACATCAAGTAAAGGTAGGTGTTTATCTAGATCAGCAATTGGAATTGTGTTGTCTCGGCCACTTTGAGTAAAGGGAACAATTTCAACTGCAAAACCTGAAAGCATTTTTGCAATTGTGGTTCCAATCGAACCAAATCCAATTATCCCAATCTTTCTATCATTTATTGATTTCCTTTCAACATGCACCCAAGCAGATTTATCTTGATTGCGGACAAAATCTGGAAAGCCTCGAAGCGAGGCGATAGTTAGTCCAACTGCTAGTTCAGCCGTTGAATCATCATGGATACTTTTACCATTACATAAAGTCATACCTTCACGAACAAATTCCAAGGCATCGTCGTAACCTGCATTTGGCATTTGTAATATTTTAAGATTCGGCATTTTCCTAGTGAGCTCTAGTGCTGGCCGTCCACCCATATAGGTGGGTACGTAAAAAGTTATTTCAGATAAATCTGAAGTCTCAATTGGCGTTGTGGCTGGTGATAACCTCTTGAACTTGCTAGGAACATTTAAGTCATCCCACTGCGTCCAAATAGCATGCTCTGCCATCACTTTTTCCGATCATTTATATCAAGTGGTGTTGTTACCACCTTATTAACTAAAGTACCGATTTGATCAACCGTAATTGTAACTACATCGCCATTTACCAACGAGATCTCAAGTGGTGGAACTATTCCAGTCCCAGTTGATAACAAAACTCCAACCGGAAAATGTTGACATCTAAACAAGTAATTTATTAAATCTTCAAACGACCTACTTAATGCCTTTAGCGAGGTTTGAGCTTGCCAAACGATTGAACCATTTCGTTCTATCTTTGCTTGGATATCAAGTTTATTGTGATCAAATATCTCCCAAATCGGCCGGATCATTGGACCAATGGCATTTGAGCCATAATAAATCTTGGCCTGCGATAGGTAAAGTGGATTCTCGCCTTCAATATTTCTTGCAGTCATATCATTGCAAATACTCATACCAATTAACTCTGCAAATCTATTGACAACTATGGCAACCTCAGGCTCTGGTACTGAAGCGAGTGCATCTTCTCTAATGCCAACTTCAGCTCCATGGCCTACAGTCCTTCTTGCAGTTGCCTTAAAAAATAACTCTGGCCTATCTGCCTCATAAACTAATTGATACACATCTGGAATTCCACTCTCTTCTTTGCGAGCATCTCTAGAGCGTTGATATGTAACACCTGCCCCCCAAATTTCTGTGTCTACTGCAACCGGAGCTGATAACTCTCCATTCATTTCTTTAGAAGTTGCAGATTCATATACCTTTTTCAAATCTGTTAAACCTAATCTAAGCGCAGAAGATAACGTCCTTAATCCAGGTATTTCAAAATACTTACCATTAACTTCTTTAACCAATTGGTATCGTTCAGTTGAGGTCTTAATAACAGCTAAATGACTCATATTAGATCTCAATTCGATTTACTAATCCAGATTCTTCAAGTGCACTCCAAGTAGCATCTGGGATATCCATATCGAAATCGGCAATATTTGAACTCAATTCTTGAACACTTCTTGATCCAGTTAATACGCAAGTTACCGCAGGATGTCGATGTGGAAATTGAATTGCTGCTGCAGTCAATGGAATATGAAAGTCAGCCAGAAGATGCTTTATATCTAAGGCTCGCTTAAGAATCTCAGGTTTAACTTTTACGTAATCGTAAGTGGACTCTGGCGTTGGACTTGCTAGAACACCTGAGTTATAGACTCCTCCGACCATCACGCCGGTTTCTTTCTTTAAACACTCTTTAAAGAGTTCATCCTGTGCTGATTGATCTAGTAACGAGTATCTGCCGGCAATCAGAATGATATCTAAATCCATTTCCTTAACGGCCTTAGTTGCATATGAGCAGTAATTTAATCCAACGCCAACACCTCTAATTACGCCTTGAGAGCGAAGCTCATCCAATACTGGATAAGATTCTGCAATTGCCTTATCCAATTGATCATCGGCATCATGAATTAATGCAATATCTACTCTATCTAGATCTAGTCTTCTTAGACTTTCCTCTAGTGATTTTAAGATTCCTTGTCTTGAAAAATCAAAAACTGGAAAAATTGTAGGATCAACCCCAACAAAGGCAGCTAGGCCAGCCACTTTTCCTGCAATCTCCTCTGGTGTGAACTTTTGTAGCACTCTGCCAACTTTTGTGGAGATCACGAAGGGTTTATTTGATTTGTTTAATGCCGCTCCCATTCTCCTCTCGGCATTACCATGGCCGTATAGGGGCGCAGTATCAAAAAAATTGATTCCAGAATCAATGGCAGCCAAAATAGTTGCCTCAGCATCGGCATCAGTTACCTCGGTAAATAGCCCGCCAAGCGGGGCGCTTCCTAAAGCTAACTTCGTTACATACCGGTCTATACGGGGAATTTTCACTAACTCACTGTGTCTAGCCATCTACGCAATAGTATAGGAAAGTGTTGAGATAGTTAATGGTGCTCGACTAATGAGATGAAGGACTGAAGGCATGATGATGGAAAAGGAGTTTGCAGGTCTAACTGCGATAGTGACCGGTGCAGGCTCTGGTATTGGGTTAGAGGTTATTAAAGGATTATCTTCTCGGGGTGCAAGGGTATTTGGGCTTGATGTTTCTAAAGGCGAGATGGCTGAATATGCAACCTATATTCACTGTGATATTTCAGATACATCTTCGGTAAAAAATGCATTTGTTGAGTTTAGAGAATCCAGCGATAACTTAGATATTCTGATTAATAATGCTGGCATTGGATCATTAACAACAGTAGAGCATGAAAGTGATGAAATTTGGCAAAAAGTATTGAACACAAACGTGATTGGTACCGCCAGGGTATCTCGAGAGGCAATTGCACTGCTTAGAGAGAGTAAATCTGCTGCCATAGTAAACACTGCATCCGTTGCTGCGATTGATGGAATTCCAAATCGCGCTGCGTATAGTGCTTCAAAGGGAGCGATCTTAACTTTGACTCTAGCCATGGCCACTGATCATTTATCAGATGGCATAAGAGTTAATGCTGTTAATCCAGGAACAACCGATACCCCTTGGGTAAAGAGATTATTGGAACAATCAGATGATGCTAAAACAGCGAAGGCAGCCTTAGAAGCGCGGCAGCCAATGGGAAGACTTGTCACGCCCGCCGAAATTGCTAGTGCCATTATTTTCCTGGCAAGTCCTCTGCAAGCAGCTATCACTGGCACATCTATTAATGTTGATGGTGGCCTTCACTCATTAAGAATTCCTAAAAAATGAATCCCTTAAACAACTACAGATTTGACTCATATGCCCTACTGCTATGGGATATATAGATCTCAGGTAGCAAACAGGAAATGAGGGTAATTAACCCACAAGCTCAGTGTTAATTACGGTTGGATCTTTAGTATCTATTGCCACATTTATTCCAAAGATTTCAAATATCTTACTTCAAGGTATGGCTAAAAAGTGGCTCTAATAATTCCTATGATTGTTTATGGCATATTGATTTAGAGTATAGCGCTTTCACAACTAAAGCTTCGTTGGAATGAAGTACCAGATATACTTCTGGAAAAGGATCGAATTGCTTGGTTAACCTTCCTTGATGCCCAACTGGATGCCTACGAGAATGATCAACTAACCTTAGATTTTGCTGATAGCCAAAAGTTTGCCAACCCTCATGATCTTAGGCAAACTCGTAATCCTGCCCGCGCTCAGCCCTTAATTGAAGCAATATCAACAATTTTGGTGAGGATTTATTGCTCAGCGATGAAGACTTCTCCCTGGTATAGGTCTAGGGTAATGGCCATGGAAATCACCAGGAACCTGCTCTTAATCCTGCATTTGATCGCTATGGCAGGAGTTCTAGGAGGCCTACTTGCCTCCCCAGCAAAGCTCAATAAAGGAGTACTTCACTCGAGCCTTCTTGCTCTAGTAACAGGGCTAGGCCTAGTAGGAATCAGATACTCCCTAGTTGATAGCTACCCAGATCAATATGAAGCAATAGATAATGTAAAGATTTGGGTAAAGAGCAATATCTTGGTGGCCATATTGATTATTGGCTACATCAATGTAAAGAAACCAAAACTACCCAAGAGCGCCTGGTTAGCAATGGTGGCGCTATCGATAAGCAATATTGCTATAGCGGTGGTTTGGTAATCCGTTAGCTCTTAATCACCGGGTCGAGGGTTCGATCCCCTCACAACCCGCTGGTTTCACGTGTGAGTTGAAGTGCTTGAAGGATTCAGAGCTACTTACCTGACTTTTCTGAGAGCAACTGTTGATCTTGTTATCAGGCAAGCAGAGTCTTTAACTTAAGAGTGGATATCTCAATCTTCAAAGTGAACTAAAGCCTTGTGAGAAAATCTTTTTGTAGTTCCCTATCCACCACTAACACACTCCCGTTTGGGAGCTCTTGCCACCCTTCTTGATCCCAACCGCTAGATGCCACAACCACCTGGCCATGACGGGTTGAGTATTTGAGATGGTAGTAATCAGGGGAGGCCTTGAATCTATCCGGGATCTTATCTTGGTTATAGATACAAGCTGCCATAAAGGTTTGATCATTAATAATCATCATATTCATGGAGGAGTATGTGCAATTATCTTTAATATAGGAAAGGCCTGCATTAATACCTTCAATAAAGCCATGCTTTTCTATTTGGGTAAGCAGATAGAGAAAGTATCGCTCTGAGTCGGTTGTGCCCTTGGCTATTTGCAGATACTTCTTATCTATTAATGGATCTAATGCTGTTGCGGGAGTAATAGAACCATTGTGAATAAAGGCTATATCTTGGTAGGTGAATGGGTGGGTGTTGTTTTCATTAACTGGCATGCCCTCTGTTGCCCAGCGAAAGTGTAATATGGCAGCATTCGATTTGCGTTTTTCTAGTTGCTCTCTAAAGTGTGAACTCTTAGTTGCAGCAACTGGCTCTTTGTAGAGATCTGCTCTTCTATTATCGGTGGTAGCAATACCCCAACCATCACAGTGATCATTGGCAAGGGATACAAACTCTTGAAAATTCTTCCCCACAGCCTCACTAAATGTAGTGGGGGTGTTCGATGAGTAGCCAAGGAGTCGACACATAGGTAAACCTTATTCTATTTTAGTCTTAAGTGATTTGAAGACAAAAAGTTAAGGGGGCAGCTTCTAGCTGCCCCCTTAACTTTTCTTGCTTATTTCTTACCCATTTGTTTACTTATGGCCTGAGATCGCATCCCTCACCCTCTACCTATCCTCACCAGCTGCTGCCTACCTAACTGGGCAGGCAATTGTGGTTGATGGGGGGAACTCAATTACGGAGGAGAGCAGTTGAATTTAGTGCGCTTGATCAACTAGAGATTGCCAAATCTTTTGGGCTAGCACTTCGAAAAAGGTCACCTCGGCCAATAACTGCACTATGGCATCTGCATCATTCTTATACCGCAGAGCGGTGGCGGCGGATTGATGCTCAAATCCGATAGTAACCACCTTTGCCTCTCGCTGCCTAGTCCAGTTGAAGAATTGATCTTCCCAAACAGAGCCAGGAAATAGAACTGCTCGATAATCTAATGTTTTAGTAAGGTAGACATCAACATGAGCCCAATCGCCAGTTTCACATGCGAATGCTGGCAGTCTTGGGCACTCGCGCATCATTAACGCACTTTGCTGGGCACTGCAAATTCGATCACTAGGAGCAATAAAAAAAGTACCAAAAGGTGAGGAAATATGCTCGACTAATTGTGGTAGCCACTGCTCTTTGCGATCATAGATATCAGAGATCGCCTCTGCTGCTAGCAAAAAAGAGCGTTCAAGATTACTTATATAACCCAATTGCTCACATAATCTAAGTAGCGCCATATGGGTGGCTAAATAGGTTAAGGAAGCGACTTCACCACGCTCTATTCCAGCTTGCATTGCTACCGAATCTTTTGGTCTCTTTAGCGAATTTGTCAGCCATATCTTAGATCTAAATCCAGTTGCATTATCAAAAGCAGTTTCTGTTTCAATGGAGCTACCAGTCGCCGAGATCGCAATTAGTGTTTTATCGTCTGAAGATTTAGGTGGAAATGGATTACTAGCTAATGAAAAAATTGAATTATGACCTAAATTTTGTAATCGATTTACAATGGCTTGTGCAGCATAAGATGAGGAACCCATGCCGATAAATACTAACGATTGGCCAGATAAATCTGGCCAATCAAACTCTTTCGTTGCAAGAAGATAAGTTAATTCAGCTTTTCTAGCTAAGTCCTCGCCAAACTTAATTGGATCCATAGCCCAACTCTTGCATATAGCCGATCGCAAATTCGGGTGCATAACGCCAATAATTCAAAAATTTGTTGGCATACTCTAACTCTCTGTCTTCAAGTACCCGCATTTTTTGCTGTAATTGGCTTAGATCAAATCTTTTCCCTCCAAAATAAGCTGCCAAAAATTTATCTTGCGTAGCGATTATCCATTCCTTGATCATGGTGGTATTTGAGCCATATTTGATTGCTACCGCCCCGACATGAAAAAATGAGACACACATGCTGGCGATATCTCGTAATTGGTCCAGTTCATCATCAATGATGCCTAACGGATCGCCCTCAAAATCAATTACCCAAAGCATGTCGGAATCATCTGTTTTTAGAATTTGACCTACATGAAGATCTCCATGTGTTAAACCATCTAGAGATTCATGCATCTGCTTGGTAAGAAGTGCCAAATTCTCTACCCACCTGCCCGCATCACCATCTTTTGCCAGGTCCACACACCATTTCCAACCATCTTGCGCACCTGGAATATACTTATTTACGCTGGCAATTAATCTCGTATCCCAGTAAATATTTCCTAATAACTTAGGTAGGTAGGTAAAACCATTTCTACTAAGTAACTCCTGCTTTCTAGCATCCACCGATTCTTTGGCTACTAATTGCCACTTAACTATGACCTGATCATCAACTACAATTGATTGATTACTTTGTTCGGCCGTAATCATTCGCTCCTTTTTATAATCGCCGGCTTGAAAGGTAGAGGATAGGCCAGCTGGGAGGGGATTACTAAGTAATTTGGCGCTTACTCCATCTGCCGCTTGGGCTCGTTGATAATCTAAACCTTTGACATATGGAGCAATAAAAAATTGTTCATCCGATTCAAAAATCAGTACACCAGAGGCGTCATCAATCTTGAAATCAAAGACCTGATTTGAGTCGCATTTAATCAAATCTTGACGAGTAGGGGGTAGAAGTTGTTTGCACGCAGCAGCTGTCAGGTGCATATTTAGGATTTATATTTATTTGCTACTTTTTCAATCACGGCTGCTGCTACCCCTAAGCCATCCCGGCTTTGAATAAGTTTGGCATTTTCTTGCATCTTTTTATGCAAAGCTAGATCTGTTAGTAGTGCTGACATGGCCGAGTGCATTTGATCATCGGTAAAGCTGTAAGTAGCAAGTCTGATACCAAAGCCCAGTTCATGCATCCGTTGCGCGTTGTCATATTGGTCCCAAAATAATGGTAATAAAATCATCGGTTTACCAAAGTGTAAGGCTTCGGTAGTGGTGTTATTACCACCATGGGTAATTACTAAATCTACCTGTGGGATGATTTTTGTTTGGGGTAGGAATTGTGAGCCCACCATATTTGCTGGCAGATTAATTTGCTCATGCTGTGGGCCCATACTTACGATATAGCGGTGTTTAGTTCTACCTAAGACCTCCGTAAGTCGGTTCATTAATCCCACATCAGCTGAACCCAATGAACCTAAGGAGAGGTAAATCAATCTAGCGTCATTAGGGCGATTTACGACCGTACTTGGAATCTCATACTTACCATCAGTCTCGCGCACGCTGGAATCCATTCGGATCCAAGATGAAGCTAGAGGTCGCTCTTTAACGTAATCGGCAACTTCGGGAAAGAGGTAGAGATTTGCATCTCTGGATTCATGAACAAATTCCAACTCAGCAAGGGCTGGTGCTCCTTGGCCCTGTACCCAAGTGTTGAAATCCTGCCACATCTGATAATGAGTACGTTTATACTCGTCTCTAAACTCCTGCCAATTATTTCGATCGTTGGCAGCGTATCCAGAAAAAGTTGGGGCAACATTCTCACCCTTCATCTCAAGCGGATTACAGGAGACGATGCGAATAAATGGTTTTCCGGCGGTTAATAGCGCTGGAAATGCCACCACATTATCCTCCACAATTACATCGGGATTTACTCGACTAATGATCTGTTGTAATTGCGGTTGACAGTAGATGGCACCATCAATTAACGCCTGCCAGGTTGGTTTAATAAAGGTTTCTAATTGGACAATAGTTGGCTTTCTAAACTCTGGTGAGGTATTGCGAATAAAATCGGTCCAGAACTGTCCCGGATCGGCGTTAGTATCAGCTGGTGCTGGTGGGGCTAGATCTACCAAATCCTCCTCAAAGCCAAGTGCGGTTAATTTGCCAGCCCAAGATGCCTCGGCAGCAAATACCACCCGATGACCTGCTTTGAGCAATCGGTAGCCAATTCCAATGCATTGATTAGTTGGTCCGTAAGCAGATTCAGGCATGAAAAGAATGGTGAATCTTTGCCCAGCCATGGCTTTATCAAACACCATCCTAGTGAAGATGTAAATATTTAACCGGCCAAAAGTTAAAACCTCTGGATGGATAGCAAATACTTCTCTATTATAAGGGTAACTCACCCCCAAATTTTGGGGGGATAATTTAGGAGAACTTTATGAGAATGACACGAAAGGTAACAGTAAGTAGTTTTGCGGCACTATTACTTTTTGGATTATCTGCTTGTAGCGGCTCTGATTCTGACTCCTCTGCTCTAGATCCTAATGCTGATCTGTCAAAGCAAACACTTACGGTTAGTATTTGGGCAGCTTACTACCCGGAGGATATTGCAGCTAAGTTTGAAGAAAAGTATGGCACTAAGGTGACCATTACTAACCACGCCACCAATGAAGAGGTGATGGCTAAATTAACTGCCGGTGGTGATTCTGGAATCGATGTGGCATTTGTCTCTGGTCAATTTGCCCAGGCACTGGCAGCCCAAGGCTTATTAGAAAACTTAGATAAATCTTTGATTCCAAACTCAAGTAACTTAATTAAAGAGGCGGAGCAGCTCTCCTACGATCAAGGCGCTAAGTACTCACTTCCTTACGCTTGGGGAACCACAGGTATCTGCTATCGATCAGACTTAATGAAGGGTGATGAGCCAACTAGTTGGAATGATCTACTCACCCCTAAACCAAAATATAAAGGTAAGATCACCATGCTCGCTACTGAGCGCTGGTTAATGTTGCCAGCTCAGAAAGCACTGGGTTACTCCGCCAATACTCAAGATGAGACCGAGATGGGTAAGGTGAAGGATCTATTAATCAAAGCTAAAGCGAACCTGCTAGCTTATGATGACACCACATTTTACGAGAGATTAGTCTCTGGGGAAGCGGTAATGGTTGAAGCCTGGGATGGCTGGTGCAACTATGGCATTGCCAAAAATAAGAATATTAAGTTCATAGTGCCCAAGGAGGGCTCAGATCTTTGGGCCGACACCATGGTGGTACTAAAGACATCTAAGAATAAAGAGGCAGCTCATGCCTTCCTGAATTACATCTATGATGTAGATGTACACTCTTGGGTAGTCGATAATATTCTTTATAAGGTGCCTAACAAAGCTGCTATGGCAAAATCATTGCCAGCATTAGTAGGCGATTTCCCAAATATGGGCATCTCGCCAGCTGAGTTACTTCAGCAAGAGGGGTTAGTAGATTTGGGCAAGGCCTCATCTCTATATACCCGAATAGCAACAGAAGTCACCTCTAAGTAATTTAAGTAAGTTACTTAGCAGATGGCGCAGGCGCTAGTAAAGACAGAGCGCGACGCGAATCAGCGTCGCGCTCTTATTTCTCGCTCCATCTTCTTGATCCCCGGCCTGGCCTACATCACTATCTTCATGTTGGTTCCCCTTGGTTTTATTTTCTTCTACACCTTCTTAACCCGTGGCACCTACGGCGGGGTGGAGTACATATTTACCTTAGAAAATTACACCCGGGCGTTAGATTCACTTTATGTAGGGATTTTGATGGAATCAATAATGATTGCAGCGGCCGCAACCCTGTTAGCATTTTTGATTGGCTTTCCTACCGCCTATGCCATTACTAAGCTACCAAGTAATTGGCAAAATGTCTTTTTACTTTTGATTGTGCTGCCATTTTGGACTAATTTTTTGATCCGCACCTACGCCTGGATTGTGCTACTGAACACCCAAGGTTTCCTCAATAAGGGCTTAATTAATACGGGTTTAATCAACCAACCGCTGGAGTTTTTATATAAGCCAGGGGCAGTTATTTTAGGTCTGCTATATGCATTCCTGCCGCTGATGATATTGCCGATCTACTCTGCTCTGGTACGAATTGATCCAGCTATGAAAGAGGCGGCGATTAATCTAGGCGCAAGCCCATCCCAAGCATTTCGGCAGATTACCTTGCCACTTGCCTTACCTGGGGTCTTGGTGGGTGCCATATTTGTCTTTGTGCCGAGTATTGGAAATTTTATTGTGCCAGAGCTACTAGGTGGTGGCAAAACTGTGATGGTAGGAAATCTAATTCGAGATCAATTTTTAAAGGCGCGGGATTGGCCATTTGGATCGGTTCTAGCGATCTCGATGGTGGTTATGTTACTAATTCTCTTTTTTCTGCAGGCGCGGGTAAATAAAGCGGTGTTAGGTGAAAAAAGTGGGTAGTAAATTAGGCTGGCTGAAGTTGCCACTATATGGCGCACTGCTATTTCTATATCTACCAATTGCAGTTCTGATCTTTATGTCCTTTAATGAATCAGATGCCCCTTTTACCTGGACCGGCTTTAGCACTAGGTGGTATGGCGAATTAATCTCAAGCCCTGAGATCTTAACCGGCTTCAGAAACACCTTAATTGTGGCGATCGCTGCCACCATTATTGCTGTAGTACTTGGCACCTTATTAGCGGTGGGATTAGCGCGGTATCAAAGATCAGCTGCCTTGGAGGCGATTGCACTTACCCCAGCAATCTTTCCAGATTTGGCCTTAGCGATTGGCCTATTAACATTATTTACCAATCTTAATTACGCACTGGGACTAGATTCAGTGATTATTAGTCATGCGCTATTTTGCGCCGCCTTTGTCACCGCAATCGTTCGGGGACGACTACACCAAATAGATTCATCGCTCGAGCAGGCGGCGGCCGATCTAGGTGATACCGCAGTTGGCGCCTTCTTTCGCATTACCCTACCTAGTATCAAACCTGCATTAATTGCCGGCGCCCTTCTCTCATTTACCTTATCGCTAGATGAGTTTGTAATTGCCTTCTTTACCAACGGTCCAAGCACACCAACGTTACCAATTGTTATCTACTCTATGGTCCGCTTTGGCGTCTCACCTGAGATCAACGCACTTGCCACATTAGTCCTACTAACTAGCGCGTTGATTATCATTATTGCCCAACGTAATCTAAAGGTGAAAGATCAAATATGAGCGCCTTCTTAAGTATTGAAAATCTCTCCAAAAATTATGGGCAGCAGATAGCAATAAAAAATCTCTCATTGGAGATTGCCGAAAATGAGTTCTTCGCTCTCCTTGGGCCATCAGGTTGTGGCAAAACCACTTTACTGCGCGCACTTGCTGGCCTTGAGTCAGTTGATGCAGGAGAG